>JAEIGA010003317.1_pt1 | contig 25269 bp, 15 predicted proteins | sample 9270691 | NCBI WGS metagenome assembly JAEIGA01 (sample SAMN17057246, study PRJNA624740) | gut metagenome | biome: biome; isolation source: fecal sample | host: Bos grunniens | place: China: Xizang | collected 2019
TCAGGATGCGTAGCGTGCAGGACTCAGTCCTGCCGCAGGGGAGTGGGGGCGGCGTCGCCCCCACATCATCCCATCATCCCTTCTATCGCTCTTATCGCTTTTATCCCTTCAAAATCCCATGCGCAGGTCTGTCACTTTTTCAAAAATTTCATCGATTTTTCGCCTGTTGAAAACTTTTTTGAGTTATCAACAAGTTATCAACAATGCAGGATTTTTGACGTTAGTTTTTGAAAAAAATTCGGAGAATTGGCTCATTTTAGGTGCTTTTGTTTGCTTTTGATAAAAATGTATAACTCTTTGAAAAATAAAGAGATAGCGCAAAAATGGATCAAAATTAACTCCGCTACAGTCGCTTCCTTGCGAAATTTTGGGCCCGGGGTGGTAGAAAAGTTATCAACAATTAGGGCCTTTTTGGGGGAATGCTAAGGGAATTTCGGATCAAAATGGGCGAAATTGCCTCGGAAAACAGGCGAAATTGGGTGACCAAAATGGGCGAAATTGCGACTCGACTTCGCCTCTTTTCAAGACCAATTCTTGAACACTTTTTTGCCATATTTCTTCCTTCTCTAAAATGACGATTTGACAACTGTGAAAGTTTTTGCTACACTGTAAGTGTGTGTTGGTGGAAGACTTTCTCCAAATCGTGTTAAGCGTTACTGCTACTTTTTATTAAAAATCCTTTATTCGTATTTATTCAAAACGCCAAAGACTCTTTGTATTGTTAAAAACCTTTGTTTAAGGAATCTTCGTTTCTAAAAGAAAGGTTTGTGTTATGCTATGAAGGAACATTTTATGATGGAGGCGATATGATTCTTTTTCTGGAATGTCCGAAGTGTACGACATGCCAGAAGGCAAAGGCTTGGCTTGAGGCAAAGGGTGTCTCGTTTACGGCGCGTCATATCAAAGAGAATCCGCCGACGCGTGCAGAATTGGTGATGTGGTGGCAACAGTCCAAATTGCCCTTAAAGCGATTTTTTAATACCTCGGGTTTGCTCTACAAGAGTCTTGGGCTTTCAACGAAACTTGCGACGATGAGCGAAGATGAACAGTTAGACCTTTTGGCGACAGATGGGATGTTGGTTAAACGGCCATTACTTGTTACGCCAGGTGGTGTTTGTCCAGGATTTAAGCTTGAGGTTTGGGAGGCGCTCCTCTGCGAGTAAATGGGGGTTGTGCGTGACATTTTTAGGCGATTAGATGAGGCTCTCCGTCTTGAAACGGAAGGTGTCGCGTCGTTGCGACTTGTTGAAAACCCAAAATTCGGCTTATTTTCTTTAGCAATATCGTCTATTCGCTTTACTAATTGACTTTTTTTTGGTAGCATATCGCCTCGGTTTAGGTGAGTTATTCTCACCGCTCGACTTCTAACAGGGAAGGTATTTGAAATATGCAGCGTTCGGACATTAAAAAAGTGCTGATTATTGGCTCCGGTCCTATTGTGATTGGCCAGGCTTGTGAGTTTGACTATTCTGGTACACAGGCATGTAAGGCACTCCGCGCTCTCGGGTATCAGATTGTGCTTGTCAACTCGAATCCGGCCACGATTATGACCGATCCGACGATGGCAGACGCGACGTACATCGAACCGTTGAATTTGGAACGTTTGGAACAGATCATCGCGAAGGAACGTCCTGACGCGATTTTGCCCAATCTTGGTGGTCAGACAGGTCTGAATATGTCTTCTGCTTTGGCGAAGGCGGGTATTTTGGACAAGTATGGCGTGATGGTGATTGGCGTGAATCTTGAGGCGATTGAACGTGGTGAAGACCGCGACATCTTCAAGAACACGATGCAGCAGCTCGGCATTGAAACGCCGCGTTCGGGTATCGCCAACAACATGGAAGAGGCCGAAAAGATTGCCGAAGAGATTGGTTTCCCGATGGTGATTCGCCCTGCTTACACGATGGGTGGCGCAGGTGGCGGCTTCGTCTACAACATTGAAGAGTTGCACACGATTGCGCGTAAGGGCTTGGACCTTTCGATGACGCACCAGATTTTGGTGGAAGAGTCCATCAAGGGGTGGGAAGAACTCGAAATTGAAGTGGTGCGTGACGCGAAGAATCAGATGATTTGCGTCTGCACGATTGAAAACATCGACCCTGTGGGTGTGCATACGGGTGACTCCTTCTGCGCCGCACCGATGTTGACCATCGCCCCTGAAACGGTGGAACGCCTGAAGCAGATGGCCTTTAAGATTGTGGAAGCCATCGGCGTGATTGGTGGCACGAATGTGCAGTTCGCACACGATCCTCGCACGGGCCGTGTGGTGATTATTGAAATCAACCCGCGCACCTCGCGTTCCTCCGCACTCGCTTCGAAGGCAACCGGTTTCCCGATTGCATTGGTTTCCGCTAAGCTCGCCGCTGGCATGACGATGGACGAACTGCCTTACTGGCGCGACGGAACGCTCGAAAAGTACACGCCGTCGGGCGATTACGTGGTGCTGAAGTTTGCACGTTGGGCCTTTGAAAAGTTCCGTGCAGTGGAAGATAAGCTCGGCACGCAGATGAAGGCCGTCGGCGAAGTGATGTCGATTGGTAAGAATTATAAGGAAGCTTTACAGAAGGCCATCCGTGGTCTCGAAAAGAGCCGCCATGGCTTGGGCTGGGTCGGTTGGGAAAACTTCTCCCTGAAGGAATTGCTTGATAAGCTCCGCACGCCCAGCAGCGAAACGCACTTCATCATGTACGAAGCCCTCCGTAAGGGTGCTACCGATGAGCAAATCTTTGAAGCTTGCGCAGTGAAGGCATGGTTTGTGCAGCAGATGCGCGAATTGGTCCAACTCGAAGAGCAGATTCTTGCTTGCAAGGGTAGCTTGCCTTCTGATGAGTTGTTGACGCAGGCGAAGAAGGATGGCTTCTCTGATCGCTACTTGTCGAAGTTGCTCGGTATCCCTGAAAAGTTGATCCGTGAACGTCGTGAAGCGCTGGGCGTGGTGGAAGGTTGGCACGCAGTCCCCGTTTCTGGTGTGGAAGGGAAGGAATATTACTACTCCACTTACAATGCTCCGGACCAGTTGGTCATCAAGGAAAATCCCAAGAAGGTGATGATCCTCGGTGGTGGCCCGAACCGCATTGGTCAGGGTATTGAATTTGACTACTGCTGCTGTCACGCGGCCTTTACGTTGCGCGAGATGGGGTACGAGACCGTGATGGTCAACTGCAACCCTGAAACCGTCTCGACGGACTATGACACCTCTGATCGTCTCTATTTTGAACCCGTCACCGTGGAAGATGTCTTGCAGATTTATCGCAAGGAAAAGCCTTACGGTATCATCGTGCAGTTCGGTGGTCAGACCCCGCTCAACATTGCTCGCGAACTCTCGGATGCAGGCTGCAACATCCTCGGCACCTCGATTGACTCGATTGACATTGCCGAAGACCGCGACCTCTTCCGTCAGATGATGGATCAGCTTGAGATTCCGATGCCTGAAAGCGGCATGGCAATCAACATTGAAGAAGCCATCACCGTGGCCAATCAGATTGGTTATCCGCTGATGATTCGTCCGAGCTTCGTCTTGGGCGGTCGCGGCATGGAAGTGATTTACGATGAAGCGATGTTGCGCGAATACGTGGCAAAGGCAGTGGGCGTGACCGAAGATCGTCCGTTGCTCCTTGACCGCTTCCTCCAGAATGCTTTGGAATGCGAAGCTGATGCCGTGAGCAATGGCCACGAAGTCTTCATCCCTGCTGTGATGGAACACGTTGAGCTCGCAGGCGTCCACTCGGGTGACTCTGCTTGCATCCTGCCTTCGGCGAACATCCCTGAAACCTGCTTGGAAACAATCCGCCAGTACACGCAGAAGATTGCGACTGCGTTGAAGGTCTGCGGTTTGATGAACATGCAGTACGCCATTGAAAATGACAAGGTCTACGTGCTCGAAGCCAATCCGCGCGCTTCCCGTACCGTTCCCTTGGTCTCGAAGGTGTGCGCTATCCAGATGGCTTCTGCGGCGACCCGCTTGATGTTGGGCGAAACGATGGACACCATCGGCTTGAAGCATGGCAAGATTCCGTACTACGGTGCGAAGGAAGCGGTTTGCCCCTTCGATAAGTTCCCGGAAGTTGACCCTGTGCTCGGCCCTGAAATGCGCTCCACCGGTGAAGTGCTCGGTTTGGCACGCGACTCTGCGGTGGCCTTCTGCAAGAGCCAGGAAGCTGCGAATGCCTCCCTGCCGCACGCCGGCGCTGTCTTGGCATCGCTCTCGGTGAAGAATGAAGAAGCGGCGCAGGTCCTCAAGTCCTTCACTGACCTCGGCTTCAAGCTTTACGCAACGCCCGGTACCAAGCGCTTCCTTGATCCGTTTGGCATCCCGAGCGTCTCCGTGGCTAAGATTGGTAAGGGCCGCCCCAATGTTCTGGACCTTATCTTGAACAACCAGGTGCAGTTGGTCATCAATACGCCCAGCCCGCGTCGTGATGCCCATGCGGACGGTTCCTCCATCCGTAAGGCGGCACTCAAGTATCAGATCCCGTACATCACCACGCTCGCAGGCGCTTCGATGGCTGTTAAGGGCATCCAGGCCGTGCGTGAATTTGGTAAGGGCGATGTGGAATCCATCCAGGAATACCACGCCTCGATCCAGTACTAATCTCATCCTGCACGCTTAACTGCAGTAACCTAAAACGGAGTGGCCATCGCCGCTCCGTTTTGGTTTTTAGGGAACGGTCTGCTTCCGTGAAGGGGTGTGTTAGCGTCTCCCTCTTTTGCACGGAAATAGGGTAATTGGTTTATCTACAGACGCATGAGGGCGTGAGTCCTGAGGCGCTCGTATCCATGCAAGAAATGCAAATTGATTCATGTACGGACGTATGAGGAGGTGAGAATCGTGAAGCGGAGGGGAAACTTCCTGTGATTTCTCGTCTGTAATGCAATTTCAACGCTTCTAAAGAGGCACTTTTTTGATATACTACGGCGACGATTTGATTTAGAGGGGCTTTTATGGCGAAGAATCCGGCAACCTACGACGAAAGTAATATTCAAACATTGGATCCGTTGGAGCATATCCGTCAGCGCACGGGTATGTACATTGGCCGCAAGGGGGATGGCGCGCAGTATGAAGATGGTATCTATATCCTTTTAAAGGAAGTCCTAGACAATGCCATTGACGAATTTGTGATGGGCTTTGGCAAGCGCGTTGTCATCAAGTTGAATTACAAGACAGGTAAGGTCGCGATTCGTGACTATGGTCGCGGGATTCCTTTGGGGAAGGTGATTGACTGCGTTAGCCAGATGAACACTGGCGGTAAATACAATGACGACGTCTTCCAATTCTCGGTGGGTATGAACGGCGTCGGCACGAAGGCGGTGAACGCCCTCTCTGAAACCTTTTTAGTGCGCTCCCAACGCGATGGTAAGTTTGTGGAAGCCTCCTTCGAACGCGGTAAATTGGTGAATACCCGCGAAGGCGAGAGCAAAGAGCGCAATGGCACCTATGTCGAATTTCTGCCCGACATTGAAATTTTCCCGAAGTTTAACTTCCGTGAAGAACATGTGCAGCGTCGCTTGAAGATGTATGCCTATCTGAATGCGGGCTTAACGATTGATTTGAATGGCGAAAGTTTCTGTTCTGAAGCGGGCTTAGTGGACTTGATTAATGCCGAAGCCGCGATGGAGCAACTCTATGAGCCGATTTGCTTCCGCTCCAAGAAGCTTGAAATTGCCTTCACCCACTCCAACCACATGGGCGAAGACTACTATAGCTTTGTGAATGGTCAGTACACCAATGATGGTGGCACCCATTTGACCGCCTTTAAGGAAGGCTTCTTAAAGGGCGTGCAGGAATTCGCCAAGAAGCGTTATGAAGGCGATGTGGCGCGTGATGGTATTATTGCGGCTGTGGCGATTCGCCTAAAAGAGCCCGTCTTTGAATCGCAGACCAAGAACAAGCTCGGTAATCCGGAAATCCGTGCGGAGTTAGTGGCTGAAGTGAAGAAGATTGTGGAAGATGAACTTCACCGCCACCCCGAAGATGCCCAGCGCCTCATCAATAAGATTGAAGAGACTGCTAAGGTGCGCGCTGAGTTGAAGGGGATTCAGAAGTTGGTGCGAGAACGCACCAAGCAGAGCACCGTGCGCGTGGAAGAACTCGTTGACTGCAAGCAGCACTACGATAAGCTGAAGGGTAAGGGCGAAGACACCATGCTCTTCCTCGTAGAAGGTAAGTCCGCAGGTGGTACGGTGGCAACCGCGCGTGATACGCAGACACAGGCCGTCTTTAAACTGCGCGGTAAACCGCTTAATGTCTGCGACCTCAAGCGCGATGCCATCTACAAGAATAAAGAATTTTATGACTTGGTGAAGACGCTTGGCATTGAACAGACCCCTGACACCTTGCGCTATAGCAAGATTGTCCTCGCCACCGATGCTGATGTGGACGGTCTGCACATCCGCAACCTCTTAATTACCTTCTTCCTCCGCTTCTTTGACCACATCATTAAAGATGGTCGTTTGTTCATCTTGGAAACGCCCCTTTTCCGCGTGCGTAATGCTAAGCAGAGTTTTTACTGCTACAATGATGACGAACGCGAAAAGGCGATTAAAGCCTGCGGAGCAAAGGCTGAAATCACCCGATTCAAAGGTCTCGGTGAGATTAATGCCAAGGAGTTTAAGGATTTTATCGGCGAGAACATCCGCCTGACGCCCGTCAATATTCACAATGACGTCTACGTCCAGGAAACCTTGCGCTTCTTCATGGGCACGAATACCCAAGAGCGTCGCCAGTACATCCTCTCGAATTTGGTGGTGGATAATACCGACGTCTAATCCCGCCTTGCGGTCTCTCCGCAACGCAATAAAACGGGCGAAATCATGTGATTTCGCCTATTTTTTGTTGTTAAGACCAGCGCGTATAGTCGCTTAGATGCACATCTTGAAGATGGCTTCAATATCCGCTTGCGCGAGTGGCTTCAAACCCTGAAGTGTGCCACCGCCACAAGCCTTGCGTGCCATGTGCGGGATATCCTCAGCCTTAATGCCCACCTTGGTAAAGGTGTCATCCAATTGCAAGGTCTTGAAGAGGAAGTCGGCAAGACGTTGGATCGCCTCACGTGCAATTGTCATCGGCGGGAGCGACGCATCAATGTCAAAGACATTCACACCAAATTGCACATACTTATCCACCGTGGTTTCGTCCAAGCAATATTCTAACCACCGCGGCGTAATGATTGCCAAGCCAAGCCCATGGGTGATGTCATAAATCGCCGAGAGCTCATGCTCCATCGGGTGGCAACTCCAATCGTGCTCCTTACCGCCGTTCACAAATCCATTAATTGCCCATGAAGAGGTCCACATCAAGTTCGCACGCGCCTCGTAATTGGTAGGCTCTTGCATCGCGATGGGCGTATAACGGATGACGGTCTTCATCATGCCTTCCATGAAGCAGTCGAGCATGTAGAGATCCTTTTCCGTGGTGAAATAGACCTCTAAGATGTGGCTAAGAATATCTGCCGCGCCACACGCCGTCTGATAGGGGCTGACAGAGTAGGTGACCGTTGGGTCCAAGAAGGAGACCTTTGGCAACAAAGGAGGGGCGAGGCGTCCGAGTTTATCTTGGGTTTCAAGATTTGAGATCACGCCCCCGCAGTCCATTTCCGAACCCGTTGCCGAGAGTGTCAATACCGTAATCAAGGGAAGCGCCTTCTCAATCGGCGCATTTGAACTAAAAAATTCCCACGGATCGTGGTCCACATAGGCCCCAGCCGCCATAAACTTCGCTGCGTCCAAGGTGGAGCCACCCCCCACGGCGAGGATGACATCAATCTGCTTTTCCTTACAGAGGTTTGCCCCTGCACGCACCGAATCAATGCGTGGATTCGGGGCAATGCCCGAGAGTTCATAGACCTCCATGCCTGCCTTATCCAATTCGGCGCGAATGGCATCATAGAGGCCAATCTTCTTAATGGAGCCGCCACCGTAGGTGAGCAACACACGTTTGCCGTAAGCGGACACCTCTTTGCCCAAGTGGTGGAGTTGGTTCTCGCCAAAGTAGACGCGTGTGGGGATGTCGTAAATAAAGGGATTCATTTGAAACTTCTCCTGTAAGGGTGAATGAAAAGCGTGAAGGGCGGAAGACGCGTGGGTTAGGGCGCGTGTAAGAGCGGTTTGAGGGCTTGCCCAGTGAAGGAGTGGGCGACTTGCGCCACCTCTTCGGGTGTGCCAGAGGCCACCAAAGTACCCCCGCGGTCGCCTCCTTCTGGGCCAAGGTCCAGAATCCAGTCCGCAGATTTAATGATGTCCAAATTGTGTTCAATTACCACAATTGTATTGCCCTGATCGCGCAACCGTTGGAGCAGGGTTAAGAGCTTGTGCACGTCCGCGAAGTGCAGACCCGTGGTGGGTTCGTCCAGGATGTAGAGCGTCTTGCCGGTGGCGCGCTTGGAGAGTTCTGTGGCCAACTTAATACGTTGCGCCTCGCCCCCCGAGAAGGTGGTGGCCGACTGTCCCAAGCGGATATAGCCCAGTCCCACCTCGGAGAGGGTGGCGAGCTTATTGGCGATGGGTGGGATATCGTGGAAGAATTCAAGCGCCTCGTCAATGGTCATATTGAGCACATCGTCGATATTCTTCCCCTTATAACGCACCTCTAAGGTCTCACGGTTATAACGCGAACCATTGCACTGCTCGCAGGGAACGTAGACATCGGGCAAAAAGTGCATCTCAAGGCGCTTCATGCCGTCGCCCTGGCAAACCTCGCAACGCCCACCTTTGACGTTGAATGAGAACCGTCCAGGCTTATAGCCGCGCATCTTTGCGGCGGGTGTTTGGGCAAAGAGTTCACGGATGGCAGTAAAGCACCCTGTGTACGTCACAGGATTTGAACGCGGCGTGCGGCCGATTGGCGATTGATCAATCTCAATCATCTTGTCCAAATGCTTCAGCCCCGTGATCTTCTTGTACGCCCCAGGCTTTTCACGCGAACCGTGTAAATGGTGGGCGAGGGCACGCTTGAGGATATTGTCTACTAAGGTCGACTTCCCCGAACCCGAGACGCCCGTCACGCAGACGAGACACCCTAAGGGGATTTTGACCGAGAGTTGCTTGAGATTATTCTGCGAACACCCCTCAAGGGCCAACCACTTTGCGCTCGGCTTGATGCGCTTAGGGAGCGGCACGCACTTGCGTCCTGTGAGATAATCTGCCGTGAGCGAGTGCGGACAGTCCAACAACCCCTGTGCAGGCCCTTGGTAGACGACGTCCCCGCCGTGCACCCCTGCGCCTGGCCCAATATCAATGATGTAATCGGCGCGCCGAATCATCTCCTCGTCATGCTCCACCACGACCACCGTATTGCCACGTTGTTGCAAACGGTGCAACATGTTGATCAGGCGCTCATTATCGCGCGGGTGCAACCCAATGGTCGGCTCATCCAGGACATACAGCACGCCTACCAAGCCACTGCCAATCTGCGAGGCCAAACGGATACGTTGCATCTCGCCGCCCGAGAGTGTCGAACTTTCACGTTCCAACGAGAGATAATCCAATCCCACATCCACCAAAAAGCCCAGACGCCTGCGGATTTCCTTCAAAATATCCGCCGCCACCGTCTGTTCGTGTTCCGCCAAAGGTTCGGGAACAATCTCATCCGCCTCTGCGGGTGTCTTCTCTGCTAAAGCATTAAAGAAGGCGAGCGCATCTCGCGCGGGGAGCGCCATAATGTCGGGCAAGGTCCGTCCCCCCACGGTGGCTACGCGACTCTCGGGGCGCAGACGTTTTCCCTTGCACTCAGGGCATGTCTCAGGAGCGAGGAATTGCGAGAGTGTTTCGCGTGTGTCGTCATTATCACTTTCGGCATAACGACGTTGCAGATTGGGCAGTACCCCCTCAAAGGGTTTATCCGTCGTATTGCGGACGCCTTTGAGGTAATAGACCAATTCCACCGGTTCATCCCCAGTGCCGTGCATCAATTCATCACGGAACTTTGCGGGCAAATCGCAGAAGGGCGTCTCGATATCAATGCCGCGATTCTCTGCAAAGGCATTGAGGAGCCAATTGTAGTACATCAAGAGATGGTGACCGCCTCGTCGCCACCCGACGATTGCCTCGCGGAGGGGCTTGGTCTTATCTGGCACGACCAACTCTTCATCGAAGACCATCAGCGCGCCGAGCCCCGAACACTTGGCGCACGCCCCATAGGGTGAGTTAAAGGAGAAGCTCCGTGGCTTCAATGCCTCAAAGCTGATCCCACAATCTGCGCAGGCATTCTTTTCAGAGTAGAGGGTTGATTCACCGCCTACCACCGAGACCTCAATGAGCCCATCAGCGGCACGCAGGGCTTGTTCCACGCTATCGGTAATGCGACTCCGCAAACCTGGCTTTAAGACCAATCGGTCAATTACTGCATCAATGCGATGCGGACACTTCTTGTCGAGCTCTGGCCACTCGGATTCAATATCAATGATTGCACCATCCACACGGGCACGGACATAACCCTGACGTTGGAGTTGGGTGCGCACCTCATCATGGCGCCCCTTACGTCCTCTCACCACGGGGGCGAAGAGGATGAGCTTGGTGCCCTCGGGGAGGCGTTCGATGCGGTCAACAATCTGTTCGGCACTTTGCGGATGCACCGCCTTACCACACTTCGGGCAGTGAGCGTGGGCGATATTACCCCACAAAAGACGCAGATAGTCGTGAATCTCCGTGACCGTCGCTACAATCGAACGGGGATTACTGCCACTGGCACGTTGTTCAATCGCAATGGCGGGCGAGAGCCCCTCGATGTGTTCTACATCAGGCTTTTGGAGTTGGTCAAGGAACTGCCGTGCGTAGGCAGAGAGGCTCTCCACGTAGCGACGTTGCCCCTCGGCATAGAGCGTGTCAAAGGCGAGCGAACTCTTCCCCGACCCCGACAGTCCTGTAATCACCGTCAGGGAGTCGCGCGGAATGCGCACATTGATATTTTTGAGATTGTGCTGACGCGCACCGGTAATCAAGATATCTCCGGACATAACTGCGTCCTCGTTTCATTCAATAAGGTGGTTAATCTTAGCGCACTTCGCAGAAGGAGCGAACCTCGGAGAGGTTGGATTTGCCACAGGCGAGCATCACTAGTCGGTCAATGCCTAATGCGATTCCCGCCGTTGGGGGCATCGCAGGGAGGGCCTTAAGGAAGGGCTCGTCCAATGGATAGGTCGGCAAACCGCGCGCCTGTCGCATTGCGATGGTCGCTTCAAAACGTTGGCGTTGTTCCGTGGCATCGGTTAATTCTCCGTAGCCATTGGCGATTTCAATCCCATTGAGATAGGCTTCAAAGCGTTCTGCCACGCGCGGATCCTTGGGGTTCAGTCGGGCGAGTGCCGCCGCAGGGGCAGGGTAGTCCACCAGGTAGACGAGTCCCGTTTGCGGTAAGGCGGGCTCAATCTTGAGCGCCATATCCTCGTCAAAGCGATCTTCATCCCAAGTTTCCAAGGGATCCCATCCCGCCACTTCTCGGTAAATCGTTGCGACCGGAATCACCTGCGGCGTGAGCGAGGCGCCCATCACTTCAGAGACTAGTGCCGCCACATCGTCATACAATGCCGCAATTCCCTCATTCGGGCGATACCATTCCAACATGGTAAATTCGGGATTATGCCGCCGTCCGAGTTCCGCTTCACGAAAACACGGTCCCATTTGGTAAATCTTCCCTGCGCCCGCAGCCAAGAGACGTTTCATGTGCAATTCAGGCGACGTACGGAGCCAACGCTCCTTTCCTGCGGGAGGCGGTTCCAAAAAAGCCTCATTTGCCGGCGCAGGAATGCGTACCGGCGTTTCTACCTCACAGAAGCCACGCCCATCAAAAAAAGCGCGAATCGTACGCACAATGGCGGCGCGGCGTTGCAAGAGGTGAAGGTCTATGATTCCAGAGTCATTCATACCCTCAAATTATAGCATAGAACGCGCTTAAAAGCGCAGAGAAAGAAATTGGAATAATTCTTATTTGGTACGTCTGAATGCAGCATTGGCAATAAAAAACGAGCCACACAAAGGCGTGTGGCTCGCTGTTGTTGCTCCGTTAAGGAACGATTAGCAGTGACCCTGAGCGATCATTGCTTCAGCGACCTTTTCAAAGCCCGCCACGTTTGCACCGAAGACGTAGTCGCCCTTACGGCCATACTTTTCTGCGGTGTCATAAGCGCTGTCATGGATAGCCTTCATGATATCCTTGAGCTTGGCGTCCACTTCAGCAGCAGACCAAGAGAGGCGCATGGAGTTCTGGCTCATTTCGAGACCGGACACAGCCACGCCACCAGCGTTTGCAGCCTTACCAGGGGCGAATGCCACGCGACCATTGAGGTACTTCACGGCTTCAGCGGTGCAACCCATGTTGGAGGTTTCCACCACCATGATGCAACCATTGGCCACGAGGGTCTTTGCGTCTTCTTCGTTGAGTTCGTTCTGGATAGCGCAGGGGAATGCGATGTCGCACTTAACTTCCCAAGGCTTGCGGCCCTTGACGAACTTAGCGCCGAACTTTTCTGCGTAGGGTTCAACCACGTCGTTGTTGGAGGCGCGGAGTTCGAGCATGTAATCAACGCCTTCCTGCGTCATGCCCTTTTCATCGTAGATGTAGCCGTCAGGACCAGAGATGGCCACGACCTTAGCGCCGAGCTGGACGAGCTTTTCAGCAGCACCCCATGCCACGTTGCCGAAGCCAGAGAGGGCGACCGTCTTGCCCTTGATGTCCTGGCCGAGCTTTTCGAGCATGTACTGAGCGAAGTACACCGTGCCGTAGCCGGTCGCTTCAGGACGAACGAGGCTGCCGCCGAAAGGACGGCCCTTGCCGGTGAGAACGCCGACAAACTCGTTGCGGAGGCGCTTGTACTGACCGAAGAGGTAACCCACTTCACGAGCACCCACGCCGATGTCACCAGCGGGCACGTCCGTGTCAGCGCCGATGTGCTTGGCGAGTTCGGTCATGAAGCTCTGGCAGAAGCGCATCACTTCGTTGTCAGACTTACCCTTAGGATTGAAGTCGGAGCCGCCCTTACCGCCGCCCATAGGAAGCGTGGTGAGGGAGTTCTTGAAGGTCTGTTCGAAACCGAGGAACTTCAAACCGCCCATCGTCACGGACGGGTGGAAGCGGAGACCACCTTTGTAAGGACCGATGGCAGAGTTGAACTGCACACGGAAACCGCGGTTCACGCGATAGTTGCCCTGATCGTCAATCCACGGCACACGGAACTGCACCACGCGTTCAGGTTCAACGATACGTTCGAGAATGGCGTTCTTTTCGTACTTAGGATTAGCTTCGATAACGGCTTCAAGGGATTCAAGCACTTCGGTAACGGCCTGAATGAATTCCTTTTCATGACCATTCTTTGCGATGGTCTCTTCAAGGACGCGGGCGACATATGGATTCATGTTGTTTGCCTTTCGCTTTTTGAATCTAAAATGCTTCTATAAAATGTGATAGAAACCGGTCACGTATTTTAGCAAGTCACTTTTTCACAATCAAATTATTTTTTTAGTAAATTTGAAGGTGATTCGGACGTTTCATCGGTCCATCCGCCTCCGAGGGTACGGTAGAGGGTGATGGCGTTGTCAAAGAGTTGCGCGCGATGGGCCACCAGGTTCTCTTGGGCTGAGAGGAGGAGACCCTGTTGCGTGATGACATCATCAATGGTGATATCACCGAACTCATACCGCTTCTCTGCGATCTGCAGGGCTTCACGACAGAAGCGTTCGGCATCCAAGAGCGGATTGGTGCGTTCGAGTTCGCGGTGATAGGCGATCCAGGCTGCCTCGGTTTCACGATAGGCGTCTAATACCGCATCGCGGTAATCTGCCACCGTTGCCTCCAATGTTGCCTTTGCTGCCTCCACGCGACGACGCCAATACCCGAAACCAAAGAGGTTCCAACGGAATGACGGCCCGAAGCCAATCTCTCTCGTGTAGGAGTCCCACGGGGACAAATCGGGCGAGGAGAGCCCAATCGTGCCGCTGATGCTAAACTTCGGATAGAGCTCCGCTTCTGCCACACCGATGGCCGCTGTCTGCGCCAAAATGTCGGACTCTGCAATGCGGATATCCGCACGGCGACGTAAGAGTTCGGCGGGCAACGTCTTGGGGGGCATCTCGGGCAGATGCATCACATCCTGCGTTTCGGTCAAGCGCGCCTTGAAGGTGTAGGGCGGATTACCCGTGAGCCAGTCCAAGCGCAACGCCGCATCCATCAGGTTCTTGCGGTGCTGCGGCAGGGAGGCACGCGTACGGGCTGCCTGTGCCTCTGCAGAGACCACATCATACCGGATCACATCGCCGCTCACATGGCGCTTCTTGACCAATTCCACATTGCGTTCTTGCAGCGCGAGGTTGGCCTCTGCGATGGCGACCTGACCTTCATAACGGCGCACTGCCACATAGGCTGCCGCAATTTCTGCTGCGAGTGAGACGCGCACTTCTTGCAAGGTGTAGGCGAGCTTAGCCTCTTGGGCTTCCGCGCGTTCGGCACTCCGACGCAATCCGCCAAAGATGTCAATCTCCCACGAGGCGCCCACCGATGCTGAGAGGTTGCGATTCCAGCCGTCCGAGTCATGCGCGCCCCACGATCTGCTCCAACGGTACGAGCCGTCGGCGGAGAACTGCGGATAGAAGGTCGCATCCACGCTTTCACGTTCTGCACGAGCGGCCCGCAGACGGGCGAGTGCGGCATCTACCGAGGGTGCCGTCGCGAGACCTTGCTCGACGAGTTCGACGAGCACAGGGTCATTAAACTGACGCCACCAGTGCGCCAAGTTATCAGCTTCAAGGCCATTTTCAGTGGCGAAGAGCTGCTCTGCCGTGGGTGCTTCGGGAAGCTGTGCATCGGGACCAACCGCTGCACAGCCGCACAAGAGCATTAGTAGAATTACAGGAACGGGCGTTTTCATGAGAGTCGTGTCACAGATTCGATGATGATGGGCGCATTGGGCACATCCTGATGATAGCCCGCCGTGCCGGTAGAAACGGCTTCAATCGCATCCACCACGTCAAAGCCTGCGGTGATATGACCGAAGACTGCATAACCGTAAGCGGAGGGATTGGGTGCGCGGAAGTTGAGGAAGTCATTGTCCACGGTGTTGATGAAGAACTGCGCCGTTGCGGAGTGAATCTCCATCGTGCGTGCCATGGCGATGGCATACTTGTTGTTCTTCAAGCCATTGGAGGCTTCGTTCTGAATGGGAGCCTGCGTGGGCTTCTGCTTCATGTCGGGGGTAAAACCGCCACCCTGGATCATAAAACCACGGATGACACGGTGGAAGATGGTGCCATTGTAGAAGCCTGCATCCACATACTGCAAGAAGTTCGCCACCGTGATGGGGGCTGCGGTTTCGTCGAGTGCGATCGTGATGTCACCCTTGTTGGTCTTCATTAAAACGGAGGTCATGTACGTATTCCTTAATAGATTAATGGATATTCAAACGAAACAATTTAAACTGGTGTCTTACTCCAAGGTCTTGGAGAAGTCTTCCCAAAGTGCCTTCACTTCTTCAAAGTCTTCCTTTGCCGTTTCGGTTGCCTTCTCGGCGAAGGTGGTGAGTTGGCGTAATTGCATCTTCACCTTGGAGAGGAGTTGCTTGCGAGCATTTGCGGTTTCGGCCTTGGTCTTGATGAGCTTGTCATAGTTGGCGCGCGAATTGGCCAACTTCGTTACAATCGGATCCTTTGCCAAGGTGGCGAGTTCCTGCTTCAGTTCCACCGAACGCTTCGGGAAGGTGCGTGCATAGGTCTGGGCTAAGGCGATGGCCTTAGAGGGGAAGGTCTCCATGTTGTCACGGATGGTGGCTTCGGTTTCTTCTGCCCATGCTTCGCAACGTTCAATGATGGCCTTCGCCTCATCGGCTGCCGCACCGCCACGACTTGCGCGAGTTTCGAGTTGGCGCAACACCGTTTCAATGTTTTGCCCCGCGACCAAACGCTTCACCACGTCCTTACAGTGGTTGATTTCCACGCCTGCGAGCAGGGAGCCCTGCGGCAACTTCGGCATCGTCTTCACGGCTTCTGCGATTGCCTTTTCAAATTCACCGAACTTCGAGTAGGGGTTCCCCTGCCAGATAACCTCGCCCTTGGGGTTGACCACATAGGCGAAGGGGATGCCCGGTGCGGAGGGGGAGCCATCCACGCCGAACCACTGATAGACCGGATATTCGCAACCATTCTTCTTCAAAAGGTCACGCACCGCACTCTCATCGCGGTTCTGCACGTGCGAACCAATAATCGCCACGCGCGGATCCTTTTCGTAGGACTTCGCGAGCTTGGCGATATGCGGCAAGCTTGCCTTACAGGGCGGGCACTGATAACCCCATTCCTCAACGGCGATGACGCGTCCCGTCAAATCCTTTTCGGTGAGTTTGGGACCACTGAGGTGGGCGCCATCATTGAGGTTGCGGAAACCTGCCTGCACCGTAGCAACGGCCAATCCGCAACAGAGGAGAAGTAGTGAGGTTTTCATATGGATGAACTCCTTAAAGGAAGAAGCGCAAACTGCTCTTCTTGTATTCATGAGTGGAAAAGAAAATCTTGCTGGGAAATGCGGTGAGTTCCGCTTCACGGCTGAGGCGTTGGTAGACCTCATACGCTGCTTCCCACGAGGTATTGTGGATCATGGCGTAAATGGTGAAGGGGAAGTGCTCACTTGTAGGACGCGCATAGCAGTGGGTAACCTCGGGCATTGCTGCGAGCCGTCGCCCGTAGGTATCCACCTCTGTTGCGGGCACTGCCCAACAGCACATGCCGTTGGCCATAAACCCATTGGCGCGGTGGTAGAGCAGGAGCGCAAAGCGCCGCAGGGTGCCATCGGCCTGCCAGGCGCGGAGTTGGGGCAAATCTTCCGCACGGAAGGGCGCCGCAAGCGTGTCAGTGTCATCTTGATAACGCCGTACAATCTCCGCCTGCGCCTCGCTCACCTCTGCAGGGGTCGCCGTGGTATCGGGCGAAAGGTACTCGGTTCGCTCATCCCGATTGCGGGTACGCAGGTCAAAGACTACGTCAATTTTGTACCGCGTCAATGCAGGGAAGGGTTGGGGCTTGAGATCGGCTAAGCCCGCTGCCAAGACTTCAAAGCGGTTGGCAGGCGCAGAGAGGGTGTACCATAAATCGGGATAACCAACGTAATCAGCCGCCGTCACACCCTCAATCTCCACCCCCTCAGGCCAACCCCGCGTGTAAGCATGGGTCACCCCAGGCAGGGCACATACGCGCGCCGCGGCAGCTTGGAGCGCTTCAGGTGATTCCGTGCGCACCCCGAAGAGGCAACTGCGATAGCCCAAGCGCCGCGCATCAAAGACGCCCCCGATGCGGCGCACGCGTCCCGCCGCGCGCAAATCCGTAATAAAGTCGAGCAGACTCGCCTCTGTCGTCCCCAAGCGTTCCGCTAAGATCGCTAAAGGATTGTGCTCCAACGGCCAGGGGCGTTGGAGTGCGTAGAGCCAGTGTTGTTGTTCTGTCGTGAGCTTCATGGGGTTGGTTGACACGATAATAACAAATGTTTTAAGAGCGGGTCATTCAGTGTTTCGGGATTTTTGAGCAACGTTTCTTCAGAAAGCGCAATGATTTCCTGAAGCACATCCTTAAGCGCTTCAATCATCTCTTCCTCGCCAATCGGCTCATGCATGAGCGCCACTGAGGCACGATTCTTGGCGGGGAGGGAGAAGTAGGCCATCTCAATCTTTACCGTTTCGGGGAGATTGAGGGCGTGCCGAGTGAGCAGACGGTAAATGGGCAATTGGAAGTTGTACCACTCGAGTTGGGTCGCCCCTTTGTGGTGTTTAAAGTGCTCACCGTCAGGGTCGGCACTGGAGGCGCCAGTCTTGTAGTCGATGACACGCCACACCTGCGTCGTGGGGTTGTAGTCAATGCGGTCAATCTGACCGTAGAGCGTGACTTCGGTCTTGCCCACGCGGAGAGGAACCTCCCAGGCCTGGTTGCGCGTATCGGCTTCGGTGTACATCGTCCGCCATCCCTCTTTGCGGAGGGCTGCTTCACAGGTGGCCGCCGATTGCAAACGCTTATGCGCGGCAAGGCGCAGCGCTTCTAATTCCACATCGAGCGACTGCCCATAGCGGAGGGCGAAGAGGTTGTCAAAGGCGGCAATCAAGTGGTCGCGAAGGACGCTCTCGTCCGAACACTCCACCGTGCGCAGGCTCTCCATCGTCTCGTGGATGAGAGTGCCGAAGACATTTTGTTGCACGCCGTCATCTAAGGGTGCCGTCTCCTTGAGGCGCTTTTCATAACGCAAAAAGTAGAGGAGGGGCGATCTTAAGAAGGCGCGAATCGCTGAGGCGGAAAAACGCGTCGGTGGCGTCCGCGTGGCCAACCACGCGGCGGGCGTTTCCACAAAGCGGAGCCCCGAACTGTCACCTTCTGGCAGGACTTGCTTCGCTGGCTTGAGGAAGAATTTTTCGGCGCGTTCTTTCTGCTGTTCCAGGTCGCAATGGAAGAAGAGACGGGAGGGCTTGGTCCAGTCACCACGGTTGTTGGTGCGGCTACAGGAGAGTTGCAGGCGCTCTGCGGGATAACGCTTGCAGAGCGTGTCCAAGATGTAGGCATCACGCGCAATGCGCGTCGCATCCGAACGGAGCCCCAACGCCTTACGGAAGGTGTTGGGTAAAAAGGCATCTTCAAACTTGGTATCGGGGAAGACGCCCTCATTGAGCCCCGCGATGGCGACTTGGTCGGCATTGGACCAGAGAATCTCAAAGCGCCCTTCGTAGGAGGCTTCAGCCGTTCCGCGAATGGGGTGCAGGGAGGTCTGTTGAATGCGCGTAAGGAGAAGCGCATCGCTCTTCTTGGCATTCGGCACGCGAATGTTAAGAATCTCTGCGAAGAGTTGTTGCAACGTCTCAAAGGTGGAGAAGCGAATGGCATCCTTCACAGGGTCTAAGTACTGCTTGCCATAGAGGTCGATGAGGGCGCGCACTGCGCCTTCGCAGGGGGAGGCCTGAATCGCCGCGAGCCACTGTTGCAAGTGCTGGATAAAGCACCGTTCGGGCGTTCCTTCCTTGAGGAATTGCACGAGGTCTTGCACGCTGCCAGGGCGATGGGTGTCAATGAGTTCCACGAAGGCTTTGCGCAATTCGGTGTAGTCGGCCTTGACCAGTTCCGCCGTCTCGGGAATCGTGAGGATGGGAAGGAGAAACTCAATGCGATCGTTCTTGGCCAATTGGAAGAGGTTGCTGAGCAATCGCGCGGCGGGTTGCTTGGAGAGTTGGATGGGGTCGGGTTCAAAGACCTCAATGCCGTTGGTCTCAAAGCGACCGGTAAGGGGCGTCATAATCTCGTGATTCAAGACGCCTAAGCAAATCTTGCTCGGGTTAATCTTTCCCGCCTTCCCCAAAAAGGCCTCCACGCAGAGGGCCTCGTCGGTAGGCATCTCGGCGAGGAGCAGACTCTTTTCGGGTAGATGAAGGGGGGCGGTGGCCCAATACTGTGGATCGGGGGTGCCACAGTCGGTGAAGTGGGAGAGGTCGGTGTCGGAGGTCTGAATGAGGATGTCGCACTGCGGCGCCGCCTCAAAGAGATTGCCTAAGGCGGGCATCATATCTGGCACGCAGGCCACGATGAGCCGCCAATTCTCTTCGGACTCAATCGGGAGTGCGATGGGTTCGAGCAAAACGTCAAATTGGATGCTGGTGGGATCTTCCAGCTCAAACTCCATCATGAGCTCTTCATACTTCAGCTCGAGCGCACTGAGCGCCGCCCAACGGTTCTGTTCGTGCTCGTCTAAGGCAAGCGTTGCGGGGTGCTCTGAGACCAAACCGAAGTTGAGCCCTGCTTCCACCAAGGTCGCGCGCAACTTCATGAGCCGTTGCGCCACGGTGTAGCGTGCCATCGGACGGGATAACCAGGAGGCATTCCCTGGGAAGAGGCAGGTGCTGATGCGATTTTCCGTGTCGAGTTCCGTCAGCCAATCAAAGACGCGATCCCACACGCAGAGACATTCGGCCTCGGTAGCAATCGGCGCGGCATCGGTGTGCTCAAAATACTTAATCAAGCCTGCGGGTTGGGTAAAACGCACCCCATGGAAGGCGCCATAGGCACGCACGAGTTCGTCACGCAGACGACGCATGGCGAGTGCCGAGGGCACGCAGAAGAGCAGGTTGGGCGGCAGCGTTGTGGGCCACTGTTGCTGACACCACTGCACGATTTGCTTTGGGGCGGAGCGGTCGTTGCCAATCAGATGAAGTGTGGGTTTGGCCATGGGGATTACTCACAAGCTGCCGCGAGGGCCGCGCCTAAGAGGGGCGCTTCGTCTACGCGGAAGAGTTCACAGGTATAACCGTAGGGGCGCAACAGGGCGGCCACCGTTTCGCGTACGCGGTCGGCAAAGGGAATCGCCGAGGTCTTCCAGAGGGTGGAGCCATCGGCATTAACCAAAATGGTGCCCGAGGTCTGCTGACGGGCGCGCGCCGAACGAATGCCCGCCGCTGCGATGTTAATTGCCGCAAAGCGCGCGGCGCGTTCGTAGAGCGGCGTGAGGAGAGCCTTTACGGTCTCCGCTTCGGTGGCCGAACAGGGCAGGAGGGCCGGCGCTTCGCCAGTGCAGAAGGCGTTGAGTTCCACATGGCTGAAGGCGCGATTGAGGAGCACGTCCTTGAGGGAGGCTGATAAAAGCCCCTCTTCGGCTGCAGTGCGCAGGAGGATGGTTCCGAGCGAACCCAAATGGACGCCAGAGATGCAGCGCTCCCACTGGGATTTGCCCGTGCCGCTCTCGGCATCGTAGCGCAGGTCAAATTCGGATTTAGGGAATTGATTAAAGTTGCCCGATTCGCAGTTGATGGGCATTAATTTCCCTGCAGGGAGGTTGGCGCGCTTGGGGATGGCGGTGGTCGCTTCGGCATAGGCGGTGTTGGTGCCCGTGCCCAAAATAAAGCCCACGTGCCCCGCCGCAGTCATGGCTTGCGGATGGAGGTAGGCCGCGAGGAGGGCCGCCACAGTATCATTCAAAATCTGTGCCGAGCACCCCTCCAACCCTCGTGCCCCGAGTGCCGCCACGAGGTCGGTGGAGACATTGCGTCCCACAATGGCGGGCGCTTGAATCTTCTTCGTCCAGAAGAGGAGTTCGCCGCTTTCGGAGATGGGATAGGAAAAACAGAATCCGAGCCGTTCGCCAGCCCGCAGATTGGGGGCGAGCACATCGCAGAGTTGGCCATAAAAGGTGGCGGCATCCACTTCGCCCTGCGCGCCTGGCATAAGCCCGCGTCGCAGATTGTCAAAGGTGGCCCGCCCCTCGGCATCAAAGGTCACCCGCGCCGCACGCACATTGGTCCCTCCAACGTCAAAGGCGGGGATGGTGGTATTCGTTGGGCGGCCCTGTCCGAGGAGGAGCCCCGAGGGAATCATCGGCAAATCGCCCTCATCCCGCAGACCCTTTTCCATCTCGTGGATAAAGGCCTCGAGGAGCGCAGCGTTGTCGAGGGTGTCGGGATTAAGACCCTTTGCGTTCAAGAATGTCATTGAGGTGTTCCTCTGGCACAATGATTCCAGTTCTGACGGTGCCGATCTCCACGGGAAGTGCGAAGCGCACCTTGCCCGCCGCCTTCTTCTTATCGCGCAGCAAGTAGTCGCGGAGGGTGGTGGCATCCATCCCTTCAGGGATTTCGGTGGGGAGCCCCAGCTGGTGAAGGGCCGCTTTGAGGGGTTCGGCTAAGGGGACCTTGGCGATTTGCAAACGTTCCGCGAGGCGTGCCGCCGCCACGGTGCCAATCGCCACCGCTTCACCATGGGCGAGGGTAAACCCGCTCGCGGCTTCCACGGCATGGCCGATGGTGTGCCCTAAGTTGAGTGCGGCGCGTTTGCCCGTGGTTTCAAAGGGGTCTTCCAAGATGGTGCGCACCTTAACCCCCGCCGAACGGATGACCAACCGTGTCAGCCAGTCGATATCCGTGCGCTTGTCGGCAAATTCCGTCAGCATTTCTAAGAGAATCGGATCCCCAATCACCGCATGCTTAAGCGTCTCGGAGAGCCCGCAGCGAATCTCGCGTTCGGGCAACGTGCCCAGCGTCGTGGTGTCGGAGAGCACGGCGCAGGGGGGATGGAAGGCGCCAATGAGATTCTTTCCAGAGGGTAAATCGGCCCCTGTTTTGCCCCCAATGCCTGCATCAACCATTGCCAAGAGGCTCGTGGGCAGATTGAGCCAACGGATCCCGCGCAACCACGCCGACGCCGCAAAGCCCGTCAAGTCGCCCGTGACCCCGCCTCCGAGGGCGATGACCACGTCATTGCGTTCCAACTTCGCTGCGCCCATCGCCTCCCAAATGCGGTTGACCGTGGCGAGGGTCTTGTGTTCCTCACCCGCCGGAATTTCAAATTGGGGAATGGTCTGCCCCAGCGCCGCCATCACTTTGTCGGCATAAAGCGGCAGGGTGTTTGAGTCGCCCACGAGGAGAAGATGCGCTGGCTTGGGCTCTAAACGTTCCAAAACGCGCGGGAGTTCATCCATCGCATGGGGAGCAATCAACACCGGATAGGGCGTCCCCATCCCAGAGACCAAATAACGTCCGAGCAGGCTCATCACCTTCGGCCAGACCTCTTGGGGCATCTGTTTACCCGAGAGACGCAGATTGAGCGGGAAGGAGTCATAGTGTGCCCGACGCTCTTCCAGAAGTTTTAAGAGCCCATCGGCATTTTTGGAGAAGGGGCGACTCCCCGCCTTCTTCTCCACGCGCTTGGCGAGTTCTGCGGGGGGCGTATGAATGCAGACCACGGGCCCGCACCCTTCGGCTAAGGCGCGATTCTCTTCACGCAACAGCGCGCCACCCCCGAGGGCAACCACTGCATTGGGTTTGCGGGCGCAGAGTTCGCGCAGGGTCTCGGTTTCGGCATCGCGAAAATGCTGTTGGCCAAACTGTTCCACGGCCTGCGGGATGGTCATCCCAAGGCGTTGCTCAATCAAGGTGTCTAAGTCGAGAGCGGTCTTGGAGAGCGCCACGGCGAGATTGCGTGCGCAGGTGGATTTACCTGTGGCGGGCGGTCCGTAGAGAAAGAGGGTGGGAGAGGCGAGGGGAGTCATGGTGTACATCTCTCAGTTGCCAAAAATGTCCACTTGGGGAGCGGCGGCTTGGCGCAACATCTCCACCGCGTGGTCGCGGGTAATCGGGGTAAAATCTTCGCCGCCAAGCATACGCGCAATTTCTGTGGCGCGGTCTGCCTCGGAGAGCGTTTCGATAAAGGTTTGGGTGTGACCGTCCGTGACAGCCTTTTTGACGCGGAGATGGTGTTGGCCATAGACCGCTGCTTGGGGTTGGTGGGTGATGCAGAGGATTTGCACCTCGCGTGCCAACTGGCGTAATTTGAGCCCCACCTTGCGGCCAGTCTCGCCCCCAATATTCGCATCAATTTCGTCAAAGACAAGCGTGGCAATCGCATCGTGTTGGGCCAAGATGACCTTAACGGCCAACATCACACGCGCGATTTCACCCGAGGAGGCAATCGCCGCCAAGGGGCGTGCGCGTTCGCCGGGATTGGGTTCAAAGCAGAACGTCACGCGGTCCATTCCCGAAGCCGTAGGCTCAGGGGTGGGTTCCAAAAGAATCGGGAAGGAGGCCTGGAGGAAGCCAAGGTCACGGAGTTCGGCTGTAATTGCCGCCGAGAGGGCAGGGATGGCCGCCGCACGTTTGGCTCGGAGGGCTTCGCCCGCAGTGCGGAGTTCGGACTCGGCTTGGGCGATGGCCACCGTGAGATCGTGAATCGCCGTTTCGGAGTCTGCCATGGCTTCCAACTTCGCCCGCGCCGCTTGGCGATGGCTCAGGACGTCTTCTAATGTCGGACCATAACGGCGACGGAGACGTTGGATTTGGCCGAGGCGCGCTTCGAGGTGTTCCAAAGCCGCAGGGTCGGCATCAATGGCCGAGAGACGATCGGAAATAGCGCGCGAGAGCTCGTGGAGTTGCTCCTGAAGGGTGGCGAGGGTTTCGCTCCATTCGGTGGCATCAGGGAGGAGGCGGGCCAAATCGCGGAGGGGGCGGTGGAGGGCGATGAGTTGCTCTGCCACGGCGTTATCCCCATCGGAGAGGGTGCTAAGGAGTAAATTGCCATCGGCCAAAATGGCTTCGGCATTGGCCGCCTGGGCATGGCGTTCGGTCAGCGCATCCCCATCCTCTTCGGTGGGGTCAACCGCATCAATGTCTGCCAAAGTCTCGCGTAAGCGGGTCAATTCGTACTCGCGCCGTTCGGGATCTCCCGTGAGCTCGAGGAGTTCGGCTTGGAGTTGACGCAAGACTTGCCACTTTTCGGCGTAGGCCGCTTGCGCTTCGGTTGCCCCCGCATAAGCCGTGAGCAATCGCAATTGAAACTCGGGCTCGAGCAACGTCAAATTGTCATCTGGCCCATGGATATCGGTCAAAAAGGGGGCTAATTTACGCAATGCTGCCGCCGTTGCGGGGCAGTCATTAATGCGAATCTTGCCGGTGCCGTCTGCCTTAACGCTGCGCCGTAAGAGCAAAATGCCATCTTCGCACAAAGGCAGGTCTAAGGCCTCAAGCGCGACATTCACGGCTTGGGGTTGGGCCAATTCATACACCGCTGAAACGGTTGCCTCCTGCGCCCCCGTGCGAATCGCCGTGCGATCGGCGCGTCCACCTGTTAAGAGGCGTAAGGCCCCCATCAGGACAGACTTACCCGCACCCGTCTCACCCGTGATAACGTTTAACCCGGCCGCGAAATTCGCCACCGCATTTTCAACAACTGCTAAATTCTGAACACTAAGTCTTGCCAACATATCGTCAACTATTTTAACAAATCCAACAAAAGAACGCGCGCGTATACACGTATTCTTTTTTGTTGCGTATAGCACTGCCAGTGTGTGGTTCTCCACGGGGGAGCACAATCTTGCACGCTGCGGGAAATGGGCACATATCCATTTCTCTGCCAGCGTGCGCTTTGCTCTCCACGAGCGCAGCTCGTCAACCAGCGGCGCAGCCGCGAATCCACAGCACCGTAGGTGCGTAATCCTCAGCGAGCACCGCGAGCGTAATCTACAGGTGCGCAGCACCGTAATCCACAGTGCCTACGGCACACAAAGCACTGCATGTGGTTTTCCGCTAGCTACGCCAATCTTACAAATCCGCTCAACTCGGCGCTATGAAAAACCTTGCTACGCAAGCTTTTTCCCGAGTATGACGGATTTGCGCTACGCTCTCGCAGTAAGAAGAGAGGAGTAAGAAGAGGTGAGCGCACGCTAGCAGAGCACGGATATGTGCCCGTGCGATGTAGCGTGCATGACTGTGTTGGTAATATATTCCGCGTTCTTTCTAACAAGAGCAGTATTCGGAGTTGAAAGACTGCCACGTATGAGAGTATGATACGGAA
>JAEIGA010003318.1_pt1 | contig 25269 bp, 19 predicted proteins | sample 9270691 | NCBI WGS metagenome assembly JAEIGA01 (sample SAMN17057246, study PRJNA624740) | gut metagenome | biome: biome; isolation source: fecal sample | host: Bos grunniens | place: China: Xizang | collected 2019
CCCTGCATGCGCTGCAACTGCTCACGCTTGTTGGCTATCTCGCGTGCCGAGCGGTCATCCTCCATGACGTTGAAGCTGTCACCCGCCTGTGGCGCACCGTTCAAGCCCAGCACCTGCACAGGTGTGGATGGGCCCGCAGCCACAACCTTCTTGCCGTTCTCGTCAAACATAGCCTTCACGCGGCCCGTATATGTTCCCGACAGCAGCACATCGCCCACATGCAACGTACCACTCTGCACCATGATGGTGGCAACATAGCCACGACCCTTGTCCAGCGTGGACTCAATAACGCTACCCTGCGCCTTCTTGTTGGGGTTGGCCTTAAGGTCGAGCATCTCGGCCTCCAAAAGCACCTTCTCCAGCAGTTTGTCGAGGTTGATGCCCTTCTTGGCCGATATATCCTGACTCTGATACTTGCCGCCCCACTCCTCAACAAGGTAGTTCATCTGCGCCAGCTGCTCCTTGATATGCTCGGGGTTGGCCGCAGGCTTATCAATCTTGTTGATGGCAAAGACCATAGGCACACCCGCCGCCTGGGCGTGGTTGATAGCCTCCACGGTCTGTGGCATGACATGGTCGTCGGCCGAGACGATGATGATGGCCACATCGGTAATCTTCGCACCTCGCGCACGCATAGCCGTAAAGGCCTCGTGACCTGGGGTGTCGAGGAAGGTTACCTTCTGACCGTTGTAGTTCACCGAGTAGGCACCTATGTGCTGGGTGATACCTCCAGCCTCGCCCTCGATGACGTTGGTCTTACGTATGTTATCCAGCAACGATGTCTTACCGTGGTCCACGTGACCCATAACGGTCACAATAGGTGGACGTGGCAACAAATCCTCCTCCTTGTCGGCATCCTCCTCGATGGCCTCGGCAACATCGACGGTAACGAACTCGGTCTTGAAGCCGAACTCCTCGGCCACAACAACCAAAGCCTCGGCATCGAGTCGCTGGTTGATAGAGACCATCAAACCCAGGTTCATGCACGCCGAGATAACCTCCATAGGCGACACATTCATCATGGTAGCCAGCTCGCTGACGGTAACAAACTCTGTCACCTTCAGCACCGAGCGCTCCATCTGCTCGCGCTCCATCTCCTCGGACATCTTCTCGCGAATCTCCTCGCGCTTCTCCTTGCGATACTTCGCACCCTTATTCTTTGCGCCCTTGGCCGTAAGACGTGCCAGGGTGTCCTTAATCTGCTTTGATACCTCCTCGTCGCTCACCTCGGGACGCACCACAGGCTTTGGCTGATGCTTCTCCTTCTTCTTGTTGCGGCGCGACTCGCCCTGCTGGGGCTTGTTCTGCTGGGGCTGCTGGGGCTGACCCTGCTGGGGCTTGTTCTTCTTATCCTTCTTGCCCTCCTTGTTGCCCTGCTTCGACACATCAACCTTCTCCTTATCCAGACGCTTGCGCTTGTGCTTGCCTCCGGGGACCATGCCCGACACATCCATCGTACCGAGAATCTGTGGGCCTGCCAGCTGTGTCTGGTTTGGACGGAACACGCCCTCACGCTTGGGCTCCTCACGCTTGGGCTCCTCAGCCTTGGGCTGCTCTGCAACGGGAGTCACAGGCTGTGGCTCGGGCTTGGGCTGTGGCTCGGGCTGTGGTTTCTTCTTGGGCTCGAGGTCTATCTTACCCAGGATTTTAGGTTGCTGCACCTCGTCCTTGACGTTGATGACATGGCTCTTGACCACAACCTCCTCCTCGGCAGTCTCCTCCTTCTTGGGAGCGTTGAGAGTTATAGTTGCCTGCTTGTTTATCGACATGCGCTCACGCACACTACCCAGCTCATTGCCGGTGACGCTGCGATTTGAGCCAAACTCCTTCTCCAGCATGCCATAAACCTCGGGGCTTACAGGAGAATTTGGCGACAAATCGGCTCCGGCACCCTTCTTGAGCAAGAAGTCGGTGATGGTACTCAAACCCACCTTAAACTCCTTGGCCACCTGGATGAGCCTTAACTTCTTGTTATTTGTCATATCTTATTCTTTTTCTCGCTAAATTAAACAACTACTCCTCGTCAAACTCTGCCTTCAGAATCTCCACCACCTTCTCGGCCTGCTCAATCTCAAGGTCGGCACGTGAGGCAATCTCCTCAACAGCAAGCTCCAGCACGCTCTTGGCAGTGTCGCAACCTGCGGCCTTCAGAGCCTCGATAATCCATGGCTCGATTTCGTCAGCAAACTCGGTAAGAGCAACATCCTCCTCCTCAATCTCACGATATACGTCGATGTCGTAGCCTGTAAGCATCTTCGACAGGCGGATGTTCAAACCACCCTTACCAATGGCCAGCGACACCTGGTCGGGCTTCAGGTAAACCGATGCTGTCTTGCGCTCCTCGTCAATAATGATAGACGACACCTTGGCAGGGTTGAGTGAACGCTGAATCATGAGCTGGGTGTTTGATGTGTAGTTCACAACGTCGATATTCTCGTTGCGCAGCTCCTTGACGATGGTGTAGATGCGCGAGCCCTTCATACCCACACAAGCACCTACGGGGTCGATGCGGTCGTCGTAAGACTCCACAGCCACCTTGGCACGCTCACCGGGGATGCGGGCAATGGTCTTGATGGTGATAAGGCCGTCGTAAATCTCGGGCACCTCCTGCTCGAACAATCGCTCGAGGAACTGGTTAGCCGTACGCGAGAGGATGATGCGTGGCTGGTTGTTGTTCATCTCCACACTCTTCACAATGGCCTTGATGGTGTCACCCTTGCGATAGAAGTCGTTAGGAATCTGCTCACTCTTGGGCAGGATGAGTTCGTTCTCCTCCTCGTCAAGCAGCAGCACCTCACGCTTCCACACCTGATAGACCTCGGCAGAGATAATCTCGCCCACCTTCTCGGAGTACTTCTCGTAGATGTTGGCCTTCTCCAAATCGAGCAGACGCGATGCCAGGTTCTGACGCAACGACAACACTGCACGACGGCCAAACTGGCTCATCTTGATTTGGTCAGAGTACTCGTCACCCACCTCGTAGGTTGAATCAATGGCCTTGACCTCCGACACTGAAATCTGGGTGTTGGGGTTCTCCACTGCGCCATCCTCAACCACCTCGCGGTTACGCCAAATCTCCAAGTCGCCCTTCTCGGGGTTGATGATGACATCGAAATTCTCATCACTCTCAAACTGCTTCTGCAAAGCATGACGCAAAACATCCTCCAGCACGCCAATCATCGTAGCCTTGTCGATGTTCTTCTGGTCCTTAAATTCAGCGAAATTGCTGATAAGATTGAAATTTTCCATTTGTTTGTGTTTTATTTATTTTGTTTCTTGCTTTTCTACTTAAAATCGAGGTACTCCTTGGTGTACTTAATCTCGCTGAAAGAGTAGGTATTTACCACATCCACCAGCACCTTGCGCTTCTTACCCTCCACGGTCTGCTTCTCCTGGTATGAGATGGTGATGCCCTCCTCGCTCACGCCATCGAGCTTGGCCAGAATCTTCACTCCACTCAAGAGCAGCACCTCAACCGACGAGCCTACCAGCTTGCGGTATTGACGTATGTTGGTGAGTTCCGAGCCAATGCCTGCCGACGCCACCGTCAGCGAGAAATCCTCCTGGTCACGGTCAAACTCCGCCTCAATCTTGCGGCTCAACTCCACACAACTCTCGATACAAACGTGCGTGTCGCTGTCAATCAAGAGTTCAACCTCGTTCATCGGCGAGCACTTACAGCTGACCGTAAACATATCTGTGCCAGACAGTTCCCTATCGGCAATAGCTAATATTTTTTCGCAGTCTATCATATTTTAGATTCTTATTTTCACCTTGGGATACGAAATAAGGGGACTCACTCGTCCCCTTACTCCTTCATTCACGCTGCAAAAATAGTAAAAATTTGCTATAATACAAATATTTATGGCAGAAAATCCACCTCCGCGATGCAATATATTTAGAATTTCAACACAACCAGCGAGTGTGCAGGCAACTCAATGCAGCCATCCTTAACCTCAAAGGTGCGTTCCTCGGGCACAACACGGTTCTCGGCACCCACCTCGTTGTAGTCGTCGGGCGATGAGCCACACAACACCTTACCCTCAATCTTCGACATAGGCTTCACACCCATCTCGGCAAAATTGATGCTCAGCATACGGCTGCTCTTTGGGTCCTTGTTCACCACAGCCAACGCATAGCGTGTGCCATCCTCGTTTGATGTGAGGGTGCAGTCCAGCACACCTGTCGATGCCTTGCCGTGCGACAGACGCTCGGTGGTGAGGTTGGTAGGCACCACATACCCCTCAAGCATATTCACATACATATCGAACACATGATAGGTGGTACGCTTCAACACTCCCTCAGGATGCACAAACAGGGCTCCCGTGGTGTTCACGATTGGCGAGAAGCAGGCAATATCAACGATGTCGGCATGACGCATACACGAGTTCAGGAAGCAGGCCGAGAAGATAGCATCGGCCATGGTGTATGACGATGGAATGTCATTCTTGCGGCGAGCCTCAAGGTCGTGTCCCTCACGCCAATAAGCATGCTTTGGATGGTGCCAGCCACGCAAGTTCCACTCGTCGTAGGAAATCTTTATGCGACCACCGCCAAAGCCGGCCTCCTCAAGGATGCCGATAGTCTTCTGAATATCCTTTTCGGGAGCGTCAGTACGCATCATGCAATCCATGTAGGGAAGGATATTGTGGGTTATAGCGTTAAAATCCCAATAACCGTGAATCGACACATAATCGAGCAAATAGCCCGCCTTCTTGAGCATAGGCAAAATCCAGTCGCGTGTGGATACGGCCGCCGCCAAGAGCTTAATATCCTTATCGGCGCACAACATCAGCTTCGCCGACTCGGCCACCAATGGGCCCCACTCGGAAACAGTCTTTGCACCCAGCTCGTGCGCACCCCAGTTCTCGTTACCGATGCTCCAGTACTTCACATCGTGAGGCTGCTTGTTGCCGTTCTTGGCACGCATAGCACCAAACTTGCCATCGGTGCGATTACAGTACTCCACCCAGTCGCTCATCTCCTCGGCTGTGCCCGTGCCGGCATTCGTACATATATAAGGCTCGCAGCCCACCTTGCGACACCACTTGACATATTCGTCAGTGCCGAATGTGTTGGGGTCCTCCACCTGCCATGTCTTGTCCCACACAGGGTAACGCTTCTTGCCCACGCCATCCAGCCAATGGTACGACGACACAAAGCAACCGCCCGGCCAGCGCACGATGGGCACCTGAATCTGCTTCAACGCCTCGATGACGTCGGTGCGGAAGCCATCCTTGTCGGCAAACTTCGACTTGGGGTCGTAGATACCTCCATATACCTGATTGTCGAAATGCTCGATGAAATGGCCGAAAATCATTCTGCTGTACTTCATCTTCTTTGCACCGGCATCAACCGTCACACTATTGCCCGCAGGCTCGGCAGCAAATGCCACAGATGAGGCAAGTGCGGCAACTAATGCTACTAATAGGATTCTTAATTTCTTCATTGTGTATAGTTTTTTACGATTATCCAAAGCAAATTTAGAAATTTCGCCAATAACAAAAAAGGGGTTAGCTATTTTTTTCGCCAAACCCCTCATTTATACGCTAACTCGCACTCTATTCAGCCTTCGATTTCTTCTGATAAGGCTTGATACAACCACGCTGCGATGAGCGCACAAAGTTAAGCAGATAGTCTCGCTCGGCCGACTGTGGCAACTCGGCCTCAGCCTTGTCGCAAGCGTTGATATAGTTCAAATCACTCTGGAACAATATGCGGCACACATCGTGGATGGCCATAATCTGCTCGTGGCTGAAACCACGGCGCGAAAGTCCCACCTTGTTGATGCCGGCATAGTGACCCTCCATCGAGAGCGTGATGTAAGGTGGCACATCCTTGGTCACACCCGACATACCCTGAATCATGGCATGGTCGCCAATGTGAGTCCACTGGTGAACGGCCGAGTGACCGCCAATAACCACCCAGTCACCCACATGCACCTCGCCTGCAAGCGACACTCCATTTACGATGACACAGTTGCTACCCACAACGCAGTCGTGACCAACGTGAGCGTAGGCCATGATGAGGTTGTTCGAGCCGATGATGGTAGTACCCGTAGAGGCTGTGCCACGGCTGATGGTCACACACTCGCGAATCTCGCAATTATCACCAATAACAGCCGTCGACTTCTCGCCACGGAACTTCAAATCCTGTGGGGTGCAAGCCACCGATGCGAAAGAGTGAATCTTACAACCCTTTCCGATGCGGGCACCATCATGAATTGTAGCCGATGGGCCTATCCAGCAACCGTCACCTATCTCCACATCACCCGCGATGTAGGCGAAAGGCTCGACAGTCACGTTTTCCCCGATTTTTGCATCGGGATGCACATACGCTAAATTACTTATCATAATATCTTACTCTGATTTTTTGTTTCTCACAATCTGTGCCATGAGTGTAGCCTCACACGCCAGCTGACCACCCACAAATACCTTTCCTACCATAGAGGCTATGCCACGACGCAAAGGCTCGGTGAGATAGACCTCCAACTGGAGAGTGTCGCCAGGAACAACCTTGCGCTTGAAACGCACGCTGTCAATCTTAAGGAAATATGTTGAGTACTCCTCAGGCTTATCCACGCTATTGAGGATGAATATTCCACCCGCCTGGGCCATCGCCTCCACAAGCAACACACCCGGCATAACAGGCTCCTGTGGGAAGTGACCGGTGAACTGTGGCTCGTTGAGTGTGATATTCTTGATAGCTCCAATAGAGTTTGAATCCATGTAGAACACCTTATCAACCAACAGGAATGGGTAACGGTGTGGCAACAGACTCATAATCTTGTTGACATCCATCAAGGCAGGTTTGTTGGGATTGTATTTGAAGGCAGGCTTCTCACCATCGCGGCGGATGGTCTGCATAATCTGCTTCATGAACTCGGTGTTGGCGTAGTGACCAGGACGCGATGCCCATACCCTACCCTTGATACGCATGCCAAGCAGAGCAAAGTCGCCAAGCAAATCAAGCAACTTGTGACGTGCCAGCTCATTGCTTGCGCGCAACTGCAAATTGTTAAGATAACCACCCGTAACACGTATATCCTCCTTGCCAAAAATCTTCTTCAGGTGGTCGAGCTGCTCGTCGGAAACGGGATTCTCAACAACCACAATGGCATTGTCCAAATCACCACCCTTGATGAGGTTCATCTTAAGCAGTGGCTCCAACTCGTGCAGGAATACAAACGTACGGCAAGGTGCGATATTCTCGGCATACTCGTTGAACATGTCAAGCGTAGCATACTGATTACCAATGACTTTAGAATTGTAATCAACATGTACCGACACGGTAAACTCATCGTCAGGATAGATGATGATTGCCACACCCTTGTCGGGAATGGTGTACACCTGCTTCTCGGTAACTTCAAAATACTTACGCTCGGCCTTCTGCTTGGTCAGGCCCACCTGGGTAATCTTTGCCACATATTCACGCGCCGAACCATCCATGATAGGCACCTCGGGACCATCTATGTCGATTATAGCATTATCAACACCCAGACTCCACAATGCCGACACAATGTGCTCAATGGTGCTAACCTTGGCAGCACCCTTCTCAATGGTGGTACCACGAGAGGTATCGGTCACATACTCACACAAGGCAGGAACTACGGGAGCCCCCTCAATATCTACACGGCGAAATACGATTCCATTATTATCAACCGCGGGATGCACGGTCATGTTCACCGTAACACCTGTATGCAGACCCTTACCCGAGAATGAGATTGGGGCTGATAATGTTTGTTGTTTACTTTGCATAATAGTTTAAGTTAATTGTTGTGCAAAGGTTCATTACTGACTCTCCTCAATAAAAAACCGTACAAATATAGCAATTTTAATAAAAAAAACCTAATTTTGCCCAAGATTTACACATGGCAACCTACTTATATGTCAAATACAGAACAAAATATACCTCCCAACTGTGCTACTCCATCTGCTGCACGAGGCTCCTCGGGGCAGCCAAAACCACGCCCGCGCAGGAGTAGGATGCACCTCCCGTTTGAAAACCGCAAGCAGGATGCGGGCGAGTGGGCCTACGACCACCGTCTGGGTTTGAGTGTGATGGTCATAGCCTATCTGGTGCTGGGTATAGTATTCTTCAGCTCGAAAATCATTGTCGGCTCACGCCCCCACACCCAGGGTATATATGTCGATTTGCAGACTCTGGAAGAACTTGAGAAGGAGAAGGAGCGCCTGCAACGCGAGATTGAGATGAAACAGCAGCAGGACATCGAGTGGAGCAAAATTCGCAACCTGCAATCAAACGAGGGTGTGCTGAACGAAAACCTCAAGGATGACCGCAACTCCAACACAGCCCAGCTCAACGAGTCGATGAAGAGCATAGCCGAGGGCATGAAGGCCAACCGTGCTGCATACGAGGCGGGTGTGGCCGAGGCCGAGTCAATCCTCAACGACCGCCCGCAAGGCGAAACAAAGTCAGAGAAGAAGGGCGAAGACTCGAAATATAAGGGAGGAGTTACCGTACGCTTTGAATTCCGCAACCCCGTGCGCACGAAGCGTTATCTGGTGGTTCCCGCCTACACCAGCGACACGGGAGGTCAGGTCGAGGTGTTGGTGACCATCGACCAGGGCGGCGAGGTGATTGCGGCACGCATCAAGTCGGGCGGCAACGAGATTATGCGCGAGGAGGCTCTGAAGGCGGCACGTGCCTCGCTCTTTAACATCGACAATTCCGCCCCAGCACGCCACGAAGGTTTAATTATTTACACATTCCTGCCACAATAGAGATGAAACGTTACGTTGTTGCCATATTAGTCACGATGCTCTTCGCTTCAGTAGGTGAGATTCACAAACACCTGCCCGAAGCAAGCAAGCAGCCCGTTGTGACCACATTGAAGGCAGCCGACGACAACAAATCGGCAGAGGAGTTGAGTCTTGAGATACTCCATAACGACATTCTGCGTGCAGGCTCGACATCATCCAACTCGGTGGTGCAGCGTGGCGACGAGAGCGAGAACTCCCAGGCACGACATCGCAATCCCCACACGCTGAAGTCGGCCGTTCACGCCACCCCCTGCCGTCACGCAGGCCATGTTACCGACATTCTAAATTTCAATCACTATACGTCGTCACTGCGAGTAGGATACTATCTTCACTCACTTTGCCGACTTCGTATTTAGCCACTTGTACATAACTTGTTTTTCAGGGGTTAAGCCAGGCTTGAGCCCTATTATTCTTGTGTGTATCAGTGAGTTAAGGCTCACAAAATTATTTACTGTGTAAAAATTTAACTTTTTAAGATGGCTAAATACGATATGAGCGAGGCCCTGCAAACCTCGTCGGGCGGAGCTATTACAAACCGCCGCAAACCGCTGACCTTGCCACTTGCAATTCTGATTGCCGGCGTGGCATTGTTGGCAGTAAACTACTTTGGAATGGGAACTATGGATGCGCCCAACCTTAAATCGGCACTCGTTTTGTTTGGGGCGGTGGGTGTGATGATAGGAGGTGCTATGGTGTTTGCCCGCATGGCAGGCCACAGCACTGCACCCTACCTCAACCGCGACCATTGTTTCCTGCGCCGTGAAGAGCTGAAGTTCAATAAAGAACAAAAAGCCACCGTTTTGGATTTGCTTGCTAAAGGAGATTTTACTACCTTGCGCAAGATTCCATCAGACGGCATTTCGGCATTCATGGTGGTAATCTACACTTCGCCTAAAAGTGGTGTGACCGCAGCTCAGGCATTTGAGTATATCGAGCTGGAGTTGCGCCCTGCGAGTGAGCTGAAAATAGTTGAATAGTGTTATTGCGGCACAGTGGCCGCCACAAGGGATAGGTTTATGAATCTGACTGAAAATATTTTATTGGTTTGGGCGTTATTGCTTTTCGTTGCTGTGGCAGCGGGTAAGCTGGCGTATAAGTTTGGGGCACCGGCACTGCTGTTGTTCCTGGGTGTGGGTATGGTTTTCGGATGGCATTTCATATCGTTCAACTCGTTTGAGCTGACGCAGTTCATCGGTATGCTCGCCTTGTGTATCATCCTCTTTTCGGGAGGTATGGATACCAAGTTCTCCGAGATACAGCCCATCCTCGCCCCGGGCATAACACTCGCCACGGTAGGTGTGGCCATGACTGCGTGCCTGGTAGGCGGATTCATTTACTTCTTCTCGTCGTGGGTGGGGATGTCCATGAGCTTCCCCGTAGCACTGCTTCTGGCCGCAACAATGTCATCAACAGATTCGGCTTCAGTCTTTTCAATCCTGCGAAGCAAAAAGCAGGGACTCAGCCAAAACCTGCGTCCGTTGCTTGAGCTGGAGAGTGGAAGTAACGACCCCATGGCCTACATGCTGACAATCGTGCTGGTTGCGGCAGTTTCGGCATCGGGTGAGAGCACGTCAATACTTGGCAGTGTGGCGCAGTTCATGATTCAGATGCTGGTCGGTTGTGCTTTGGGTTACGGCATCGGTCGCATGGCGGTCTTTGCCATAAACCGCATCAACATCAAGAATAATGCCTCGCTCTACTCTGTCCTGCTGCTGGCGTTTGTCTTTTTCTCGTTCTCATTCACCAACCTGCTCTGGGGTAACGGCTATCTGGCGGTGTACATCACAGGACTTGTCGTTGGCAACAACAAACTCGTACACAGGTCTAACCTCACCACATTCTTTGACGGTTTCACCTGGCTGGCGCAGATCGTACTATTCCTAACCATTGGTCTGCTGGTCAATCTCGACGAGTTGTTGCAACCCAAAATCCTGCTTCTGGGCTGTGCCGTGGGTATCTTCCTGATATTGGTGGCACGTCCTCTGACGGTATTCACCTGCCTGGCTCCCTTCAAGCACTTCACCCGAAAGGCCCGACTCTACATCTCGTGGGTGGGTCTGCGAGGTGCTGTGCCCATCATATTTGCCACCTACCCCATCATTGAGGGTATTGACGATGGCAGTTTGATATTCAACGTGGTATTCATGGGAACATTGTTCTCGCTCATCATACAGGGCACAACGGTGAGTGCCATGGCCAACTGGCTGGGACTTGCCTATCAGGAGAAAGAGCCTCTGTTCAAGGTTGGCATACCCGACTCCATAAAGAGCAACTTCTCGGAGATTGGAGTCACGGGTGTCATGCTTGCCAAGGGCAACACGCTGCGCGACATAGACATTGCCGACAACACGCTGGTGGTGATGATATCGCGTGGGGGCGAATACTTCGTGCCGCGAGGCAACACCCAACTTATGGTCGGCGACCGACTGCTGGTTGTGTCCGACCGCAGCGACGAGGAGTTGAAACAGATGTACTCGGATTTAGGCATCAGCGATGTGATGAATCTCAGATAGCGGCATCGCTGAAACATTTACCCCGAACCTGCGCAATGCAGATTCGGGGCCTTTTTTTATAGAAAAAAAGTAGGTTAGGAAGGGTCTATTCCTGTAACTCGTTGATGTGACCGAGCACCTCATCGGTCATGCGCAGCACCTTGAAGTGTTGCCACAGACCTATCGCAGCACCAATCACACCTCCAACCAATGCTCCGATAAGAAAGCCGTTACGCATATATGGGTCGGGGTATATCACACACACCTCACAATAGAGAAAATATCCCCACACAACAATCATGGGCACGCTCCACAAATGCCAGTAGATGTACTGCTTGCGCAGACGCAGGACTCTTCGTCCCACCTCTACCATATTACCTCGCGACACATCTGCCACACGCAAACCCACATGAGCATAAATGGTAGCACATAGACATATAAACAGCATAATGCCCGTACCTAAAACAAATCCCTCGGAATAGCCCATCGAATAGAATATTCCGCAACAAAACGGAATTGACAAAAGGCTGAAAATCGAGAAGAATATACCTCGGCGGTTAATATTGCTCAAACTCGACCTGATGGCATTGAGAATCATCTTCTCGCTCACGATTTGCTGCGCTTCGAGTTTGCTGCGCAGAGTGGCCAACTGTTCGCGCATCTGCTCAAGTTCTTCGTGTTCGTTTATGTTGAATTCCATACTCATTGTTATTTCATCTGTTTTAGTTGTTCCTTGATTCTGAATAATCTGACCGACACATTCCTTGTCGAGATACCCACAATGGCACCAATCTCCTCGTAGCTCATGTTCTCGAGCCACAGCATGATGATGGCACGGTCGAAGGGCCCCAGCTTGCTGATGCGCTCATGCAGCATCTTCACCTGGCGGGTTTCGTGGTCGGTGTCGTTGTAGAGGTCGATATCCATCTCCAGCGGCAGAGAGCCACGACGGCGCTTCTTCCTGTCGGCCGAGATGCACGTGTTAAGACTCACACGCCATATCCACGTGCGCAGATTGCTGCGCCCCTCAAACGACGATATGCTCTTCCACAAATTTATCAGGCACTCCTGATACAAATCCTGCACCTCACCACTATCCTTCGAGAACATGTAGCAGACCATGTATATGGTATCCTTATGCTCCTTGACTATGCGGGCAAACTCTTGTTCCAACTCACTCATTTCACACCTATCCTAAACCTTCTGAATTATGTTCCTTCACTACGTTAGTCGCAATTTTTCACATAAAGCTACAAAATTTCCGATAAAAAATTATCTTTGCAGTGAATATTTTTCAAAAAACGATGCTACACCGCTTCCTCTCCGACATTGAGGGCATAGAGCCACCCGCGCTCTTCACCTACCCTTTCCACTACACTCCACACCCGCTGTGTGTTGTAGCGGCACATGAGGTGCAGCAATATCTGCACACCCAGACAGAGTGGCACGAGGAGCTTATGCAGGGCAAGATGTTCGGTGTGTTGGTTGTAAGGCGGGCAGGCGAGATAGGGTTTCTTGCAGCCTTCTCGGGTAACATAGCGGGCAGCAACAACCACCCCTACTTTGTGCCTGCGGTGTATGACATGTTGCAGCCCGACGATTTTTTCAAACGTGAGGAGGCGGCCATTTCAGAGATAAACAACATCATTGCAAAGATGCAGGACAGCGAGGGGCTGCGCATGGCAAGGCAATATCTTGAACTTGCAAGGGAGGAGTACGACACCGAGCTGCGCCGCATAAAGGAGTGGCTTGCCGAGGGCAAGGCTGCGCGTGATAGGCTACGACAGGAGGGCGACTACAACAATCAGGAACTCATACTCTCATCACAGCGCGACAATGCCACGGCACAACGTCAGAAGCGTGCCGCCAAGGAGCGTTTGGCAGAGGCCGAGCGCATGGTGCAGGAGATAGAGGAGGAGATTGAAGCATTGAAGCAGGTGCGCCACTCACGCTCGGCCGATTTGCAGATGGCTCTGTTTGCCGAGTTTCGCATGCTCAATGCCATGGGCGAGGAGAAAGACCTGTGTGAGATATTTGCCCCCACTGCGCAGCGCATACCACCAGCCGGCGCAGGTGAGTGCGCCGCACCCAAATTGCTGCAATATGCCTATAAAAACGGTTTTGAGCCCCTCTGCATGGCCGAATTCTGGTGGGGCAACTCCCCCAAGGGCGAGGTGCGCAAGCACGGCACATTCTACCCCTCGTGCAACAGCAAGTGCAAACCCATACTTGGGCATATGCTCCAGGGGTTGAATGTCGAGCCCAACCCACTTATGGAGATTACGCCCCCCGAGCCCACAATCCTATGGGAGGATGATGAGCTGGTAGCCATCAACAAGCCTTCAGGCATGCTCTCGGTGCGTGGCAAGTCGGGTGTGCGCTCTGCCGAGGAGTGGGCCACGGAGCGCTATGCCGAGGCGATGATTGTCCACCGCCTCGACCAATCCACTTCGGGCATACTCATCATAGCCAAGAACAAATCGGCGCACGAGGCGTTGCAAAAGCAGTTCATCGGGCGCAGCGTCAGGAAGAGTTATGTGGCACTGCTTGAGGGCATAGTTCAGACTCAGGAGGGCGAGATACGCCTGCCCCTGAAACTTGACTACGAGCATCGTCCACGACAGATGGTGGCCGAGGATGGTCGCATGGCGCACACCATATACAAGGTGGAGGGCATAGAGGGTGAGCGCACACGCGTCCGCTTCTACCCCATAACAGGACGCACACATCAGTTGCGTGTTCATGCAGCACATGCCCAGGGTCTTGCCACCCCTATTGTGGGTGACGACATCTACGGCACAGGGGGCGACAGGCTGATGCTCCACGCCGAAACCATCGAGTTCACCCACCCCACATCGGGCAAAACAATCTCGCTCTGCTGCAAAGCGGAGTTCTGAAAATAGCAGCAAAGTAAAGCCAGCAACAAAAGCGAGGGTGCCCAACAAGTTATTGGACACCCTCGCTTAGTTAAAGTTTGTATAACAACGCTCTTCTCTATACTGTCTGTGCTACTCCTCGGCGGGTTTGAAACCCTCGGGGAGCTCTTTACGCACATAGACGCTCACATCGTCGGCATTATCCTTGGCGGTCCACACCATACGCTCCGCCGTGAGGTCGGTAACGATGTAGCGGTGTGACCACTCGCCATTGCCGTAGTCGTAGTTGCCACGGATGACGGCTCCATACTCGGCATCGGTCTCGATGTAGTAGCTGCCCGTGATGGTACGCAACTGCTGGCTGTCGAGGTTCTGATAGAGTGTGTAGGTGCGGTCGGCACGCACGAAGTCGATATAGACATAGCTGCCCTCCATCATCTCGCCGCCGCTCCAGCTCTGCAAACACCATGTGCCTGCAATATTGTTTGGCGTAACATCCAACGTAGGCTCTTGATACACATCATCGTCACTACAAGCTGTCAGTACAGCAAGGGCCATCAACGCCAAAAAGGCTCTTTTCAACAAATTTTTCATATCTCTAATTATTATTTTTCTTTTCAATCTGCACCGTAATCTCACGCCCACGCAACGGCAACGCAAGACCCTTGATGTAGAGCTTTAGCCACAAAGGCTTATTAGTATCCACAGGGCTATAAGTAATAACCAGGTCACCCTCCTCGCCCGCCTTAAGCACCGCAGGCTCGGTCTTGAGCGTCAGGCCTCGCGATGAAAGTTCATCAGCCTCAAGACGCAACTCTCGCTCACCGACATTCAGGCACGCAATGCGCTCAACCTGCTCCCTGTCGCCCGCAAAGGTTATCGTGTCGCGTCTTAAGAGCAACGCTCCATGACGGCGGGGATAGTCGGCACTGCGGTCGTCGGAAGGTATCACATCACCACGCAGGGTTATGATGGATGAAGGGATGCTTGACGAGAGGTTTGTATATACAAACACTCGCTGCTCGACCTTACCCGGATGCCCTTTGGGGAAGTATCGTAACAGCAACTTTGAACTGCCACCACCCCTGACTGCACCCTTGTCGGCTACGGCCTGCAAGCACGAACAGCTTGTTGTGACACGTGTGACGACAAGCGTCCTATCACTTCCATTGCGCCACTCCAGAGTCTTCTCCCAACTGCCCGCATCTTCGTCAATAGTGTCAAACGATACCACCGCACCGCCCTTGAACTGCATCCTGGCATCCTCAACGATGCGTGGATTGGCAACGCTGTCGAGCTTCTGCTTGGGGATGAGGCGCAACTGCGCTGTGGCCACCTCGCAACCGAGCATAGCCATCGCTATCAGCGCATATCTCATCACACTGCCGAGCATACTACAACCAGCCGTTACCATTAGCACCATCACGCACGGTGATGATGAAGTTGTGCGACTCGCCATTCGAGGCCTTCACGGTAGCCTTCGTAGAGCCCACCTTCAGACCCTTGAAAACAAGCTTCGAACCCTGCTCCTCAAACGATGCCACCGAGCTATCGGCAATTGTCACGTCAAAGGTCAGCTCCTCGCCACCCACGAAATAGCGGGCTGGGACAACTGCCACATGAGCGTTTGTAGCCACATAGAGGTTGGGGAACTGCATCTTCTCGCCCGCACCGGCAATAGCCTCAAGCAGAGCCGCAGCGTTCACCTGACCCGAGCCCATCATGCCCTTATAGTCCGAGAGCTTAATCTGCATAGGCTGCTGGGGACCGATGTCGGCAACATAGCGGCGATACACCTTGATGCCCGATATATAGGCATCGATAGGTGTAGCGGTGGAAATAAGCAACTCCTGAATCTCGGAAGCCTTGAAATGACGGCGCAACTGCGTAGCGTAAGAGATACCAAGTGCCACGACACCCGACACATGGGGACAAGCCATAGAGGTACCCTCCATAAAGCCATAGCCACTCTCGCTCACGTTGTAGGGCAGAGTCGAGAGAATACAACCCACCTCACCATAGTTATGCTCTTCATCAACATAGTCGTAGTAATAATCCTGGTCACCACCCGGAGCCGACACGCTTGTGCCGGGGCCATAGTTGGTATATACGGCAGGGGTGAAGTCCGCCGCTGTGGCTGCAACCGACACATAATCTTCCGAAGCACCGGGATAGCCTGCCATCGGAGCCGACTCGTTACCGCCTGCAAAGATTGCGATACCGCCATCAATAACACCGCTTGGCGAGCCAGCATTGTGAGTGAAGTACTCCAGCGCATCCCTCTCAAGTGGTGCGCCTCGCTCCCACTCCTCCTGTGATGCGAAGCCAGCCTCGCCCCAATCATACTCGTTGGCACGACCCGAGACGTAACCCCAGCTGCACTGCAACACCACAGCGCCATTGTCGGCTGCATACTTGATGGCACGCGCCACCGCGATACTCGACGAGCTCACATTGCCCGAGAAAATCTGACATACCATAATCTTCACACCTCCGCCATTGGCATCACCTCCGGCTATTGAGCTGATACCCACTCCGTTGCCATTCTGTGCTGCAATAACACCCGCAACGTGCGAGCCGTGACCCGAGTCGTAAACGTCGTTCCATGTAATCACGCCCGTGTTCTTGACGAAGTTGTAGCCGTGGTAGTCGCCACAGAAGCCATTACCATCGTTATCCTGCTTTGAACGGTTGATTTCATCCTCGTTAATCCAGATGTTGTCCTTAAGGTCGGGATGCTCAACAAACACACCCTCGTCCAACACAGCCACCACAACCGACTCATCGCCCGTAGAACGCTCCCAGGCCTTCTCGACCTGCACGTCGGCATCCTTGACCGACTTTACCACCTCGCCCTGGGTAAACAAATCGCCGTTGTTTATCAAATGCCACTGCATGGCCAGCAGAGGGTCGTTCATCGAAGCACGTGTCGCACGCATGGCGATACGCTCAAGCTGCGACTTCTTCAGCGGCGTAGCCTTGCCTGTGTAGGCACGCTTGATGGTGCGGTTGAAATCAATGTTCTGCACCTCACCCAAAGTCTTGAACTGCCGGGCAACCTCATCGGCATCCTTATCGCCGCTGAAGCGCACGACATACCATTGATGGAGTCCGCTCTGGCGGGTAAGCTCCTCACGCTGCTCATCAACGGGGAACACACGCTCAAGCTCATAGGTGCCGATAATCTCCATCACCTCATCAACCGCAGGCACACCGCTGCGCGTAACCACGCCGCTACGAGTTACCTGTGACTGCGCAATCATATCGGCAACCTCGGGTGTGAACTTCACAAACAGCTCCCCCTTGGCATAAGGCTGCTCCTGAATATCCTGCATCTCATCCTTGGCGCACGACATCATCACAATGCCCGCCAAAAGAATCAAACCATATAATATACGTTGTTTCATCATATCATCACTGTTTATCTATACCTCAATTCCTCTACACTACTGTCCTGCGTTAATCTCCTTACGCTCCTTTGACGTGTATATATCGTAATAGTAGTTCAGATTGGCGGGGACATTATCAAATCCCGACATTTCACCCTTCTGATTCTTACCCTCCTGATTGAATACCAGACTATAAGGTATCCACCAGTCGAGTGCCGGATGGTAGAGCAGCCAATCGGGGATATCGCCCGAGAGACGGTTGTAGTTGATGGCAAAACGCTTGGTCGAAGGCATAACCTTCTTTATGCGGCGGTCTGCAAGCATCTGAGGCAAGGTGTCAGCTCGATCAATATCCTCCTGAGTATATACAGGCACACGGTCATCATCCTCAAAATCGGGCAACTCACCCTGCAAATAGTTCACCGACATCACCAGAGTATCCAAGTCCCACAAAATCAAATCTATGGGGAACTCCTCTTCATCGATGAAACCGCCGAGGTTCTGCTTAGTGGTGTTGCTCAAATCGTAAACCACACTGCGCTGGTTGGCATTAATGTCAAGCGAACGCAACTTGGGGAAGTTGTGCTTGTTCAACACACGTGGTACGGTCTGGAAGTTGTTGGCACAAATGTTAAGGTACTCAAGATTCTTCAACTTGCTGAAGCTCTCGGGCAACGACACCAAGCCATAGCTACCAACGGTCAGACGGCGCAACTGCGTAAGTTGGCAGATGTCATCACCCAGCTCAAGGCTCTTGAGGAAGGTGTTGGAGTTACCAAAGAAATAGAGTTCATCGGCAGCCGTAAGATACCTCACCTCAAAAGGCAGAGGCTCGGAAGTAGAGAAGAGCATAAAATCAACCGACTTCACACGGCCTACCTTCTCGGGAGTACATCCATCCATCGACTCATCCCACAGCACCACATTGTTCCACATGGTCATGGGCTGCGACGAATCCCACTGCGACATCACATTCAGATTGCGGGCAATGGCAAGCAATGCAATAGAGTCACCCGAGCGTGTGTCGGGGATGATGGGCTCTGCACTCTCCTGCTTGATGTTGAGTACATCGCTGCGCTGCAACTCCACATTCTGACGAGGCACAAACTTAATCTCGGCCAAACGCTCGACCGAGGCGGTGTTGATATCCCAGCGGAAGCGCACATTCACCTCACGTGGACGCAGGCCACGGTTCAGCACCAGCTTGTAATCATCGTGCCTGAGCCACTTGATATCCTCGGGGATTTCAACATCAAACTCCACATTTGAGCGAATCTTCACATCGAAATAACGCTGCTCGGCAACTTTATAGCTGTCAATATCAAACGAGTTATCGTCAATTGCAATAGTGTATGGGAAACCCTCCTGGTCAACGGTTATCTCACGAGACTCCCATGTTGAGAGGTTTTGCAGACGTACCACGCCGTGGCGTGCCTCGGCATTCAGCGCCGAATCAATATTGAACTCACACACTACACTACCCACACCATTGGCTGGCGAAACGGTAATCCATGGGTTGTCGGTTGAAGCAATCCAACGGCCTGCGATGTCAACCTTAATCTGCTCGACACCTCCCGCAGCACCCATCTGTATAGAGTTTGTTGGCAATAAGGTGCCATTACCACCCTCATCGTCGCTACATGAGACCATAGCGAGCGACATAAATGCTATAATCAAAAATTTTCTAATATCCATAGTCACCTTACTGTTTACTCCAACATTACATCACAATTCAAAATATTCTGACTCTTGTCGTATATCAGGATATATGCTCCCACCTGCCATGCGTAGCAGACATCCGAAGCATCGAAGATGATGTTTGGATTGTCGCTGATGTCAAGATAGTAAATCAAGGTAGAGATTGTATCATCAATCTTTCGCAAATCATTCGAGCCCAGATACAAACCTCGCAAACCTCGGTGGCTGCCAATGCCCGCAGGCCACTCGCGCAAGCAACGCCCGCCCTGGGCATCACGCTGGCTGCGCACAGCCAACACGGTCAAGCCGCTGCTGTCCAGAGGCTCATAAGGGAACGCACTGAACGAGTTGAACGACATATCCACACCATATAGGTAAGGCAGGTTGGCGGCGTGCATATCGCGTGGCAGCTTGGTGAGCTTGTTGTATGAGAGGTCGAGCGACTTCAGGTCCACCGAATTTTTATACGTGAAAGCACCCTCGGGAATCTCCTTAATACCGCAGGCACGCAGGATAATGTAGGCAATCAGCGAATTGCTCTTGGCAAATGCCAGAGGATACTTCTTGAGGTTGGGGTTGAGAGTCATGGTCAGGGTCTCAACTCTTAGACCTCGATATGTGCCATCCTCTTCGCCCTCGCAACCTGTGATATCGTTAGCCGAAAAATCGACCGACTTCATCATGAAGTTACTCTTGGCAGAGAATATGTTGGGGAGCTTCTTCAACCTGTTGTACGACATCGAGAATGTCTCCACATCCTCATAACCGCAGAAGTAGCCCTCGTCATCAACAGGTATTGACTCAATCTTGTTATGGTCGAGGTAGAGCTGCACAAACGACACCTCACGGCCCAAAGGATGCAGCTTTGAAATCTGGTTGAATGCCAAATCGAGCAGTCCCAACTTATGCATGTTGGCAAACGATGCGGGCAACTCCTCCAGCTTGTTCTGGCGGGCATACAATATCTGAATCTTGTCACCCGACGGACCATTCGCCAAGCCATCCAAACCCTTGTAAATCTCCTCGGCCGACCACTGTGCATTGTTTGAGAGGTTGAGCGAGATAAGCTCCGGCATCTGACACAAAGCCATAGGGAATGACTTGAGCTTTGGACAGTTGTAAATCTCAACATCGGTACAAGACTCCAACTCGGCCAACTCGTCGGGCAGAGTCTCAATCTCGCTGTTGGCTATGTAGAGGTACTCCAGCTTCTTCAGGTTGGCAATCTCCTTTGGCAATGAGCGCAAACCGTTGCACAATGTACCGTGGTTGGTATCGTAGAGGTGGATGTTACGCTGCTTACCCGTTGCCATATCGAAAATCTCGGCCTCGCTCTTGGTTGCGTAGAGCTGTGTAGCAGGTATTGCGATGTTATTCTCGGCCAAAGCACGTGCAATAGGCTCGGATGCCTGCTGTGGAGTGTGAATCATGCTGAGATATTTGCGATGATTCTCCATGCGGTTACGGCTGCGCTCCGCAAGGCTCTGCTCCTTGGCAAGCGAGGGGTCGTAATTGACAATACTGGTATCGTTGTGAGTACCCAGATAAAGCTGAACAAGCTCGGTGAGCTGACCCAACGCCGCAGGCATATCACCACGGAAGGCGAAGTCGCTGATGTCGATATATGCCACACGACCATTCGAGTGCAACTGCACACCTGGCTGGTCACCCCACAAATCGAGGTCCTTGTTGAAGTTCCAGTTCGCACCCTGCGCCCACTCTTCGCCGTCGTAGTACCAATTCTCACCGTCGAGGGCCTTCCAAATTTCGTAGAGTGCATAGTAGTCCTTCAGGTACTCATCGCTCTGGCTGAGGGTGAGCTTGACATCGGCCTCGGTGGTCTTGTTGTCCTCAACGGCAAACGCCGACTCCACGGGGCGAGAGTTTGACTCAAGCAGTCGCTTGCTCTCATCCAGAGTCTCATATGAAGTGATGCGGTAATTACCCGCAGGCAACGAAACCAGCGTGTCGCACCTCAGAGTGGAGGTCTGATAACCCTCCTTATCGCTCATCGAGTCATCCTCATCGAGATGAACCGAGAACTTCACGGGCAACTTCTCAAACTTCACAGGGTTTACCATAGCACCCGAAGCAAGCACCTGTGCCACATTGAGGTTTATATATTTAATCTCGTCAAATGTGTACTCACGCTCTGCGGCACGTGTTGTGACAAACTGCTTCTTGAATATGAAACGTGCATGACCACGAGGCTCGACCTTGATAGTCACATCGTGCTGGGTCAAACCGCCCGACTTCACCTCAAACGCGCCCACATCGGCCGTGGTACTCTTATAAATCTCCTCATCGGCGGCATCGTACAGCACAAACGCATCCAGACGGTAGTCACCCGTCATGAGCTTGAGCTTGTCGCTGCGCAAACCAAACTCTGCCAAAGCATTGTCGGCAGCCGACAGAGTGAGTGTCTGGGCGATGGTTGTACCCTCGTAGGTGAGGACAACCTTGATTTTGCAAGCCTCCGAGAGATAATCCAGTTCCGACTTCACGGCACGCGTAGATGCCGCCTCGGCACCCTGACCCGGATATGAGGCTTTCTTATAAAGTTTGAATTGTGCGTATCCGTACTCCTGCTCGCGGTTATCCACGCCATCGTTGCTTTGACACGACACCATTGAGCCCAGGCCCAACAGCATCAGCAGCACTACGCATACGTTGAATTTTATGTTTTTCATCTTTTTTTACTCTGTATAGTCTCTATACTTATAGTTCAATGGGACATGCCCGGCTACAAAAAAACCGACACCCCGCCCCGTCGGGAGACGGGGTATCGTGAATTACAATTACTCGGCGTTATTCAACGTACAGAATATTACAATCTCATTTATGCCCCCACCGTTCATAAATGTGATTACGCCCGGAGTTGCGCTTCCTGCACCCGCAGCCTCCATAACAACGCACTGCTGCATGGCATTGTAGTAAGCCCACTCGCTCAAAGGATTAGCGAACACAGTCTCTGGAATACCAATGAGCTTAACCATCGAGTACATGCTCTGGTCAACAGGGAACTCGTAAGTCAGGTGATAGAAACGTGCTGGCATAGCTGTTGAGCTAAACTCTGCGAAGTATGTATCGTAGAGCTCATCGCCCTCGTGCAACTCAACCAATGTGGCTTGAGCCCAGCCTGCATGCTGCTCATTCTCAAATGCAACGCCGTCGCTACCGCCGCCACCAGCAGTCTCCGAGTAGTGGAAGTAGATACCTGAATATGAGCCATCGGTGTATTTTACCAACACAACAGCCTCATACTTGTCAGTCCCCTCTTTCAATGAACCCTCGGCTGAAGCGGCTGAAAGGTCGGTATTGAGCGTAAAGCGTGAAACGCCCTCGCTCTCGCTGATCACCTCACCTGTAACCCATGAAGTCTCGGTGATGTTGGCGAAGCTACCACTCATGGTGTAAGCATACACCTCGAATGACTCGATAGGACGAGTAGTCTTGAACGAACTGCCTGAACCACACTCTGCCCACTCGCCAAAGTAAGAGATATCATACTTGCTACCAATGTAGATGTTAGCCAAAGGACCCTCCGAGAACCAGAAATCAACATCCGAACCAGCCTCCGAGAATGTTGTGCATGACTCGTCAAGGTAGTTGATTGAGATGGTTGCTGGAACAGGGAACTGTGTAACCACGGTTGCAAGATAAGCAGCATACTCCTCCTTAACTGCACCATTAGCCATCAAATCGGCGTTGTTCTCAACAGCCGCAGCCGCTGGCAATGCGAATACATAAGCAACACGTGAAGCGTCACCATTATTCTCGGTTACAGCAAACGATACGGTACGCTCCTGTATAGATGCACCCTCGGCATCCCAGTCCGAGCAAATGATTGTAAGCCATGATGCAGCCGAACCATCAGCAGCCACAGCCACAATCTCGGCATTTTGGTCAGCTATGAAATAACCGCCAAACTCCTCTCCACTCTCATACGATAATGAAATGGCACTCTCAAAGCTCTTCTCCATATACTCTGAAGAACCTTCAACAGAGATTGTTACCGAACCACCAATCTTCTCCTCCTCGTTGTTGGCATCGATGAACTTAACCACACCCGAAGCATCTTCAGCAGGGAGGTTGTTGGCATCAGCCTTCAGCACCAACTCTACCTCGGTGTCGGCCTCGCCACCCGATACGGCAGCCATCCAGTCGGGACCTACAACATTAAACTTGAAGTTTGAGACAACCTTGACAGGAGCAATGTACTCGCCATAGACCTCTACGAGCTCAATGGCATCAATAGTAGTCTCGTCGTAAACATACTTACCCTGCTCCTTGACAAATGAGCCATACTTATTCACCTTGACAGGATAAACCTTAACCACACGGTCAATCTTCTTGACAATTAGTGTAGCAATGGTCTTCTTCTCGGTGCCCATAGTCATCTCCACCACACAAGTGTGGTCAGCATCAAAGTCCTCAATCTCGCGAGCGCACACTGTGAAGGTGTACTCGCCTGGCTGACCCTGCATAGTGTAAACCTCAGCATTGCCATCCTTGATGTAGAAATCGGTCTTGTTAGAGAGCTCTACCGACCACTTTACGTTTGGTGAAATGGTGATAGTGTGTGTGCCTTTCGACGCTAAGGTCTGAGACACCTCCGACGGAAACTCTGGGATGATGGGATCATCCGAAGAGCAAGCGGTGAAGAGCATCGCAAAGCTCAACAAACCGCACATTAAAAACAAAATGTTCTTTTTCATAGCTTGTAATTTTGAACTATATTATAAAGATTGAATTAATATTCCAAACCTAAAACCTACATTCCATTCTCACGTTGCAGACGCTCGGCCTCCTCATCACTAATCCACTCAAGTATGTTGTAATAGTGACCTACCGTACCCACCGTTTCGCCCAGCTTCTCGACATAAACATGGTTCCAAAGCTCAACAAAACGCTGGCATGAATTGAAGTAGGATGGATAGTAGAAACTGTGTGTGGTGAGGATGTGATTATCACCCAAAATCTGACCAAACACCGAAGCCTCATCGCTCAACACCTGGTCCTTGTCCATGGTGACAAGTGGGTTGGCGGGATTCTCGGGGTTAAACGTAATGGTGAGGTCGTAACCATCGTAGAAACAGCTACGCAAAATCACTGTATTTGCCTCGGTAGGATGAGCCTCGGTGCGAATCAATCGCTGATAGCTCATGTTATCTCCCGGATAATCACGCAGCAACATAGAGGTGAGAATACACCAGCCCGTGAAGTTGTTTCTATCAAACGGACAAGCCTTGTACATCACCACCTTGGTCTGGTCGCTATCCTCATACAAATCCCACTTCAACTGCTTGGGCATAACCAGCTTAAGCACGAAGCCCAGCGAATCGGTAGGCTCAATGTTGTTGTAAAGACCTACAACCTTCACATCGGCAGCGAGCTCACCCGCAGGGATTGTCACACTGTTGCTCAACAGACGATAGTGCTTGCCCTCGATGGCATTGCTGCCCTTATCTACTATCTCAACACCAAACGTGCGGTCGTAATCACACGCAACGGTTGAAGCCACGGGGACTGTGAAATACTCCTGGTCGGCAAGCACCATGTTTGTCGATTGTTGCTCGGCAAACATAACATACTCGGCATCGGAATATGTCACATACTCCTCGTCACACGACACCGCAACCGTCAGGGCTGCAAGTGCTAATAATATATAATGTATCTTCTTCATATTCCAGCCTCCTATTTGTTACTTTCGTTAGGTTCCACCTCCGAGCCCGGAGCCTCAATCTCGTGCTGTGGAATAGGCCACACGAACAATGGGTTGTCGGCCTTAATCTTCAGCGAACTACCCTCCTCAAGCGAGTTGCTCTGTGGTGTACGCTCGAAACCCTCGCCATTGTTGTAGAGCTTGCCCCAACGCTTCAAATCGTTCAGGCGGAAACCCTCCATATATAGCTCACGCACACGCTCGTCGGAAATCATCTGTATGTAGTTGTCGGCAGTCAATGACACCGAGCCTCCCGAAGCAAAACGGCTCTCGCGCAGAGTCGATAAATCCTTCGATGCCAAAGCG
>JAEIGA010003319.1_pt1 | contig 25267 bp, 9 predicted proteins | sample 9270691 | NCBI WGS metagenome assembly JAEIGA01 (sample SAMN17057246, study PRJNA624740) | gut metagenome | biome: biome; isolation source: fecal sample | host: Bos grunniens | place: China: Xizang | collected 2019
CAGCAGATCCAGGATCTGTGCCTGAATGGTCACGTCCAGTGCGGTGGTGGGCTCGTCAGCGATAATCAGACGGGGCTCTGCAGCCAGGGCCATGGCGATCATGACTCTCTGGCGCATACCGCCGGACAGCTCGTGGGGAAAGGCACCATACACATTTTCGGGAATGATGCCAACCAGACGCAGCATTTCGCAGGACTTTTCCTTGGCCATTTCCTTGGTGGCGCCGGGCACATGGATCAGCGTCACCTCATCCAGCTGCTGACCGATGGTGAACACCGGGTTCAGGCTGGTCATAGGCTCCTGGAAGATCATAGCAACCTGCTTGCCGCGGATACGATGGATCTCATGGATGGGCATCTTGGCGATGTCATACACCTTGTCCGCCATCACATCCTGGCCATTTTCGTCCTGCACAGGTCTGCCGCGGTCATCCAACAGTCTCTCATGAGACTTAAAGCGGATGCTGCCGCTAACGATCTGACCGGTGGGGCCCTGGATCAAACGCATAACAGACATGGAGGTCACAGACTTGCCGCAGCCACTTTCGCCCACGATGCCCACAACTGCGTTCTTAGGAACATTGTAGGAAACACCGTTGACGGCGCGGACAACACCCTGCTCTGTAAAGAAGGAAGTGTGCAGATCCTCAATTTCCAAAATGTTGGCATCGTCCTTCATTTCGGACAGGAACTCTTCCTCAGCGCACTTGCGGTTTTTGTAAGCCTCCAGGCGCTTGATTTCCTTGGCATTGGATTTGGCAATGGCCTTAATCTCCCGGTTGGTGAGATAATTTCTATTTTTCTTTTCAGCAGCCATAATTATCTCCTCGCTTTCGGATCCAGTGCGTCACGCAGGCCGTCACCAACAAAGTTAAAGCCCAAAACAGCGATGACGATGCACACACCGGCAGGCACCCAAACATACCAGTTGTTTTCCAGGATAGCCTGGTCGGTGGTAATCACGTTGATCATGCTGCCCCATGCTGCGTAGGGTGCCTTGACGCCCAGATTCAGGTAGCTGAGCGTTGCTTCATACAGGATCATGCTGCCCAGGCCCAAGCTCATCTGCACGATCAGCTGGGGCATAACATTGGGCACCAGGTGCTTAAAAATCTTTCTGGGGGTGGAATAACCCATGGCCTCGGCAGCCACCATGTACTCCTGCTCACGCAGAGACAGGATCTGACCTCTGACCAGACGTGCAATGCCAGGCCAGGAGATGAAGGTCAGGAAGGTCATCAGCAGGTAGATGCGATACTGGCTGTCGATACCCCAGGAAGGGTTGTCCAGCGCAGTACCCACGATCAGCAGGATCGGCACACCGGGCAGACAGGTCAAAATATCACATATACGCATGATGATATTATCCACAGCGCCGCCGAAGTAGCCGGCAATACCGCCCAGAATGACGCCAAAGATGGTCATCAGGAACACTGCCAGGAAGCTGACGATCAAACTGATCCGGCCGCCGTACATCAGGCGGACAAATACATCGTAGCCATCTTTATCGGTACCCAGAATGTGGGAATCGGAAGGTGCAGCCAGGGTGTTATAGGTTTCGTTAGCAATGGTAGTCTGGGTCACGCGGTACTCCACGCCATCAATCACATAGGTGAACTCCCGGGGAGCATAGTCCAGCTTACCGCCGTTATCCTTTTCCAGTTCACCCCACTTGTTGGGGTTGGTGTAATCCGAGTAGTTGTCACCGGTGGTGTCTGCCAGCAGCGCAGGGCCCAGGAAGCTGAACAGGAACAGGCCCACGATCATAATCAGACCCACAATACTCAGCTTAGAGCGGAAGAAGCGGCGGATAACCATCATACCGGGAGACATCAGGCGAACATTTTTGTCCAGAGGTACTTCAGTATCGACTACTTCGTTCTGCTGAACTTCTTCAGTTTTTATTTCCAATTCGTCCATACGATTTACCTCCTTACTTCAGTTTCACTCTGGGGTCAACGACAGCGTACATCAGGTCTGCCAGCAGGACGCCCAGAACGGACAGCACTGCCAGGAACATGTTGTAACCCATGATGAAGGGAATATCACCCGCATTCATGGCATCCAGTGCTTTGCTGCCGATACCGGGCAGGTTGAAAACCTGCTCGGTAATGATAGCACCGGAGAAGAGGCTGGGCAGCAAACCAGCAAGGCTGGTAACCAGCGGGATCAAAGTATTGCGGAAGGCATGCTTATTGATAACGACACTTTCCTTCAGGCCCTTTGCACGGGCGGTACGGATATAGTCGGAGTTCATGACTTCCAGCATATTGGTTCTGGTCATACGCATACGGCCACCGATACTCAAAATGACAAGGGTCATAATGGGGATTACCAGGTAGCGCAGCTGGTCCAGCAAACGGGTGATGCCGGTATAGGTTTTGGTTGCAGTAACGAAGCCGGAGGCCGGAAGCCAGCCCAGCTTAATAGCAAACAGATTCTTCAGAATGTTGCCGAAGAAGAAGGAAGGCAAGCTGATACCGATCATAACCAGCACGGTAACCACATAGTCACGCAGGCTGTACTGATGGGTAGCGGCAGTGATGCCCAGAGGAATGGCGATCATGAATTCAAACACAGTCGCGATCAGGGCCACTGCAAAGGACAGCCACATATAGTCACCGATGACATCGGTAACCGGCTGGCCATACTTGAAGCTGACGCCCATATCGCCCTGCAGCATAGAGGACAACCAGCCCCAATAGCCTTCCAAATAACTCATCATTTTCTGACCAAAACCCATGCCGGTGGTGTCAATCAAGCCATACTGCTTATACATGGCATTCACCATATCCTGGTCGATGGTACCGCCGCTGTTGCTCAGGGCATTCACCTTGGTCTGGATATAGTCAACAGGCATCAAGCGGATCAGAAAATAGATGATAATGGATACGCCAAGAAGGATCAGCAAAGAATATGCCAATCGTTTACAAATATACTTTAACATAATCCACAACCTTTGTTGTTAATTAGGCAGCGAATTCGATCTCCCAGATGCGGTCCAGAGGGGAAGAGAAGGGATTGAGTTCGCTTTCAGCGGGCATAGAAGCCTTGTTGATGATGTTGGCGTTATAGGCGTACAGAACGCTACGCTGATAAACAGGCAGTTCGAAAGCCAGATCCAGGATATAGCCCATAGCTTCCTGGTACAGCTCAGCACGCTCGGCCTGATCGTTGGTCTCACGGGCCTCATCAATGACACCGGACAGCTTGTTCAGCAGCAGCAGTTCTTCGGAGGAGCCGCTGGTCTTGATGTAGTCATAGCCCCAAGCCTTAGTGGAGGTGGCAGTGGAATCCTTGTGGTAGACCTGATACATATCGGGGTCCAGAGAGGAGGACCATGCAGCAGCCCAAACGGTCAGGGAGCCGGTGGAGATCTTGATCAGAGCGTTGGTGTCGCAAACTACGCTGATATCCCAACCCATGGAGTTGAGCAGCTTAGCAGCGTCTTCCAGAACGGTGTAGCAGGGGTGATCGTTGGTGGAACCAGCGATGGTGAAGGTCAGCTTCAGATCGTTGGCAGTGTAATTTGCCTTATCCATATACTTCTGGATATTGTCTCTTGCGGTCTGCTCGTCCCAAGCACCCATCTGGGGATAATCCTTGCCGTTATCCTTTTCATCACTGCCGGTGGGGTAAGCCCAGCTGACCTTGGACATGTTCCAGTAGATCTGCTCAGCAGTACCGGAGCGGTAGTAGCTGATAGCCAGAGCGGTGTTCATAGCGCACATAATGGCACGACGCAGGTTCACATCGTGGACCTTGGAAGCGTTAACACCAATGTAGCCGTAACCCAGCTGCTTGGTGGACAGGGAAACATAACCATTGGAAGCCATGCCGGCCAGCTTATCGTAGTTGTCTGCGGTCAGAGCGGGGGTAATGTAGTGGACAGCACCGGTCTGCAGCGCGTCAATCATGTTGTTAGCGCTGACAACCTGATAACGAACCAGGTTGATCTTAGCATTGTTGATGCCTTCGCCAGTGGTATGGAAGTTGTTGTTAGCCTTGAAGTAAACAACGTTGGAGTTGTAGAAGCCGCCCTCGCTGGGGGAATCGCTGCTGGAAGCATCCGTAACCTTGTAGGCACCGGCACCCATGGGCAGCTTAACATTTCTGGTGGACTGAATGACCTTAGCCATGAAGTCGAAGCTGGCGTACTCAACGCCGAACTTGTTGTTGGCAATGTCAACGCCAACGGAGGAGCCTTCGCCGTAGTAGTGCTGAGGAGCGATGCTGATTGCAAAGTTCCAGATAGCCTTGGGGTCAACGCCGTCGATGGTGATCTTCAGAACATCATACTCAGCGGTATTGGTAACAGTACCATCGGTATTGTGGCCGGAAGCGATGGTGTACTCGGTGCCGTTAACGGTGATCTTGGAACCGGCAGCATTGGTGTGGCCCAGGGAAACGATGCCTTCGATGTTGGGGATCAGCAGAGCGCCGTCTTCGGACTTGTTGCCCTGCAGGATAACTTCGGTAGCCTTGGCGGCGTACTCGGTCTTCAGGGTGTCAGCAGTAGCCCAAGCAGTCAGGATAACATCCAGCTCAGTGGTGGTCTTATCAGCGTAGACATACTCGATTGCTGCTTCCTTAGTGGTAATGTGTGCAGGATACAGAGGGGTAACGGACTCCAGCTTGGAGCGGTCGATCTTGCCGTCATCGCCAATAGCGAATTCCTTTTCTACATAGCCTTCGTAGTACATGAAGCAGAAAATCTCGTCCTCGAAGTAGGACTTGATATTGTCAGCCTTGTACATATCGTCGGTGTAGGATTCCTGTGCGTTGGCGTAGTCGGTGTTCAGTTCTTCACGGAACAGCTTCAGGGTGTACTCGTAGTCAGCCAGCAGCTGCTCGTAGGTCACGTCACTTGCATTGTTGGAGATTGCCTCAATATAGCCGGAGCTGGGCTTGTGGGCCTTGATAGCAGCTTCCATATCTTCCTTGGTAACCGTCTTGGTAGCGGATGCCTTCAGAGCCAGCTGGAAGATGCCCACCAGCTCGTTCACACGGTTGGCAGCTCTGGGAGCAGCCTGTGCAGCGATGGAAGCACCGGCGCCGGAGCCACCGGAGGTGAAGGACTGGGTGCGGTAAGCATCCAGGCCCAGGATGTCAGTGGAGTACAGGGTGTTGGAACCGGTGTAGACGGGATCCAGGTAGACATAGAAGTTAAACAGAACGTCTTCCATGGTCAGGGGATGGCCGTCGGAGTACAGGATACCGTTCTTCAGAACGAAATAGTAGGACACGGTGCCGTCATCATTTTCAACGATCTCGTAATCCTTGGCAACAACAGCCTCATTTTCGCCGTAGGCGACTTCAATGGAGCCATTGTTGTAGGCAGCACCGATCAGGCTGATCTGGGTCAGATTGACGATGGTGCCGTCGTTTGCGGAGGTGTAATAGAAGGGGTTGAACAGGCCGTCCAGCAGCTCAGTGGCGATAACAAAAGCATCCGCCTTGCTGGAGGTGGAGCCGCCGCCGTTGGTACCGGTAGGATCGCCGACACCAGTGGTGCCCTGCTCGCCTTCAGATCCACCGCAGGCTGCCAGCATGGAAACCATGCTCAGGCACACAGCGAAGCAGAGGATCAGGGAAAGTACTCTCTTTTTCATTGTAAAATCTCCTTATGTAAATTTAATTGAAAACAAATTAGGGGTCAACCTTGGTGACCGTGAAGCTGCCGTCGCTATACTCCTGGATTTCCAGGGTGTCGGGTGCGACAACCGCAAGCATCCAAGTTTCAATTTTGCTGCTGTCACCATTGCCGCAGACCTTGCCGAACCACAGGTCACCGCCCAAATTACAGCCAGCATCGATCTTGATTTGACCTTGCTTCAGGCTAACATTTTCAATGGTAGCATCGCTGGAAATATTACCGGCAAACAGGCCGTAGTAATGGCTACCCTTAGCCGCGCCAGACTGGATCGTCATTTCCACATTCTCAAATGCCAGATTTTTCAGAACCGCAGTTTCCGTAACATTGCCAAACATACCATAATAGGTATCGGTAGTGGAACTCTGGGTTATGGCAATCTTGGAAATGGTAAAGGTCTTATCATTTTCCGTGATCATGGTGCCGGAGAATTCCAGACCTGCGAAGGGCCACGTCTTACCAGTAAAATCCAAATCTGCGCAGATCACATACTTACCTTCGGGATCGGAATGCTTAATCAGCTGATCCGCAGTGTAGATATGGTACCATTCACCGGGAATATAATCTACATAAATGCTCATGGAGGTGTTGACAGCCTCACCGGTTTCAGGGTCCACATAGCCGGCCTTTACGATGTTGTTTTCATCCACCTCAACAGGGATGGTACCTGCCTGATCCAGGTATGCACCGGCAAAGGTGTAATCATCCTTTTCCGGGAAATCAAACATATTGATGGTACCCTTGTCCTGTCTCCAGGTGGGCAGCTTCAACAGTTCCTGTTCAATCAGGGGGTTGTAGGTGTAGGTCTCCATAAATGCGCCAGTCTCACGATCATAGAAGTTGATCTCAAACTGGGGCAGCCAAATGGCATAGAGCGTCAACTGATAATCAGAAGCGCTGTACTGGCCATTGGGATCCACTTCCAGACGATCCTTAGCAAAGTCCCACATCTTATAGGTGTAGAACACATTGCCTTTATCATCCGTGTGTTCGACCCGCTCACCCCAGCCAGCCAGGAAGTAGCCGGTCTTGGCAGCGGTAAAGGTGTCGTTCGCACCTCTAATTTCATTTTCAGGGGCGATCAATGCCAGCTTCACCTTGCCGTCCTTCGCTTCCATATCGGAAATATTGTAGGAGTCCACAATGGTGCTGACATAGGTGGTGAATTCGCCACCATTGGCTTCGTACTTTACGCTGACAGTGTAGCCCTTGTCACTGATCTCGTCCAGCTTGGTCTTATTGTCGCAAGCGCAGAACAGACAAACAACAAGCAACAGCATAAGCGGAAGCAATGCATGTTTCATTTTGGTTTTCATTGTATCCACATCATCCTTTTTCATTTGGACTATGGGGCACGGGGAGACACCGGTCTCCCCTGCCCCTTTGGGAATCCTTTTTTGCCAAGGAATGCGTCTGATTACTGTTCCTCAGCAGTTTCTGCGGCCTTTTCCTTCTTCTTGGCACGCAGGTTCAGCAGGATCACAGCCACAACGCCCACAGCAATCAGCGCAACCAGCACAATTACGATGGTGGTGTTGCTTACCTGCTTCTTTTCAACAGCGGGGTTCTCGGGCTGCTCAGGCTGATAGTTGGGATCTTCCTTGCCACAGACACACTTGCCGTTTTCGTAGGCATGGGCGCCCTGCTCCACCTTCTCGCCGCAAACGCAGCTCTTCCAGTGGTTGGTTTCGTCGCCTTCCCACTCGCCCACATCGCTGTGGTCGCAATCGGGCTTTACGGCGCTGTTTTCCTTCAGCTTTGCAATTCTCTGCTCAGCAGTCAGCAGCTTACCGTAGGCTTCGGAAGCCAGTGCCTGCTGCTCCAGGTTGGAGAGTTTGCTGTACAATGCACGTGCAGCAACGACAGCCTCCTCATCGGACAGACGAACGGGATTGGGCAAACGGTTGATGGCATCGATAAATGCCTTGGTGTTGGCATCCGCAGCGGCAGTGCCGTCCACCATCATGCCCAGATCAAAGTACTGGCCCAGAATATAGGTATCATATTTCTGGCCGTTGGAGGGTCTGACCATGATCAGCTTGTTTTCCACATAGCCAACATAATCTACGAAGTTGGCACCGTAGAATACATTGTGATACAGACCGCCGGTAGCATTCCACATGAAGTAGGGAATCTGGCCGTTGCCTTCGATCTGCACCTTGTTGCCATCATAGTCATCGTACTCGCCGTGGTTGCCGGTACCGGGAATGTGCTCCAGGCTCTCATAGTAGGAAGAATCGAACTCTTCCTCCAGGATAGGTGCATCAAAGCTGGTAAAGACCACGACCTTCAGGTTTTCGCAGCGGTAGAAGGCCTTATGACCCACGGCCTTCAGGGATTCAGGCAGGGTAACCATACGGACATCGCTGCCTGCCAGTGCCTGACCGGAAATTCTCACAGTACCCTCGGCGATCAGCACATTCTCTGCATACATGCCGGTGTAGGTGATCAGTTCCAAGCCATTGGGCACCACATAGTACAGGGAGCCATCGATGACCAGTACGGATTCGCTAATATTATAAGTGTAGACAGGTGCCTTGTACTCCACACCGTTGAAATTAACGATCTCCTCGGTGTAGAAGGGAGCCAGCATACACATAGCGAAGGGGTTATCGCCCAGAGTGACCAGCTGGTCGCCCAGGACAACGGTGAAAGCGGTGGGCTCCGTCTTCATGAAGGCGAAGTCACCAATGGATACAGCACCGGACAGATCCGCGTTAACAATGCCGGTATAGGCAAATGCATAGGCGCCAATCTCGGTTGCCATTTCCAGATTTGCAACAGCGTTCAGCTTTTCATTCTGTGCGAAAGCGCCCTCAGCAATGACGGTGCCGGCAGGATTCAAGGTAACGCTGGACAGGTTGGGGCAAATGACGAAGGCATACTTGCCGACATTGGTTGCATTGACCAGATTTACCTCTGCAACAGCGGTCTCCATAAAGGCATAATCGCCCACAGTGGCCACATTGGACAGATCGATCTGGGTCAGTGCGATACAGCCGGCAAAGGCATATTCGGGGATCTCGGTGATACCGCTGTTCAGCACCACACCGGTCAGCTGGCGGCAGTAAGCAAAGGCGTAAGCGCCAATTTCCGTTGCCATGGAAAGATCCACAGTTTCCAGCACGGGGCCGTGGTAAGAGTAGATGTAAGTACCCTCGGAGCTGACCGCTGCGGCAGTCATATTAGTATCCATGCAGACATTGAACACGTCGCCGGAGAAGGCATATTCGCCTACAGACAGCACCTTGCTCAGATCAATGGACTTCAGGCTGGAGCAGTTGTAGAAGGCCATCTTGCCGATCACGGCATTGTCACCCAGCGTCACAGTCTCCAAAGATGCGGCGTTAGCAAAGGCATTGTCACCGATGGTGACATTATCGCCGATGACCAGGCTGGTCAGAGGAGATTCAAACACATAGTAGTAACGGTTGTTACCCTGTGCGTCCTTATAACGCTTAATGGTGAAATGATTATCTCTGTCTACATAGAAAGCTCTGTCGCCGATGGTAACATTGTCGCCAATGGTAACCTGGCTCAGGAAGCTGCACTCGTAGAACATCGCAGTGGGAATGGTCATGCCGTCGGGGATATGCACAGACTTCAGTGCAGAATATGCAAATGCATACTTGCCGATTTTGGCATCAGAAGCCATAGCAGGCAGTGTCTCTACACCAATGCCGCAGAAACCATAATCACCGATATAAGTCAGCTGACCCAGGTTCAGTGTCTGCAGACGGCCGGCAGAAACCTTACCGCTGTAGCTGACGGACTCCACGGCAAAACCGTAGGCATCCACAGTAGTCACATTGGGCAGCGTCACGGCGGTGATACGGGTGTTGTGGGAGAATGCGCCACGGCCGATTGCTACAACTTCATGGCCATCCATGTTGCTGCTGGTAAATTCACCGGCAGTAACAGGAGAAACCGCCAGCAGTGTCTTGCCATCAGCGGAAATCACATAGTCAGCAGACTGCACCTTGAAAGCAGCATTGCCGCTTTCCACATTAAAGACAGTAACCGCAGTATCACGGAAAGCGTACTCGTAGATAGCCTTAACATCCTTACCGATGTTCACTTCCTTCAGGTTCTCGCAGTTGTAGAACAGGCCTGCGGAAATAACGGAGGAATTGACATCAAAGGATTCCAGAGAAGAACAGTTGGTAAATGCGTACTCGCCGAACTTGACCTTATCGGCAGCGATGTTCACATTCTTCAGGCTGGAGCAGCCGGCAAAGGCGTAAGCACCAATGGTCTGCAGCGTGTCGGGCAAATTCACACCCTTCAGATCTGCATTGCCTGCGAAGGCATAGTTGGAAATAACGTAAGCGGAAGGCAGATCCAAAGTGCCCTGCAGGTCGCACTTCTCAAATGCGGACTGGTTGACAATCTTCAGATTGTTCTCGCTGCTGAAGCTGATCTTCTTCAGAGAGGTACAGCCGTAGAATGCGCCATATTCAATAGATTCCAGCGTAGAAGGCAGCACCACTTCTTCCAGCGCAGTCAGGCTGGCGAATGCGTAAGAATTGATGACCTTAACGCCTTCAGGGATGATCACCTTGGTAATGGTATCGTTACCAAGGAACCACTGCTTGGACAGGGAGCTATCGTCCCGCGCATACTCTTCTTCGGTCTTCATCACATAATCGAAGTTGGAGAAAGCGAAAGAACCAATGGCTGTGATCTTCAGATCGCTGGGGATGGTGACCACACCGCCCTTACCGAAGTAATTGCTCAGAGAAGCACCGGAAGTGACGAAGGGATCCTTGACAATAACGATAATGGACTCAGAGTAGAAGGTTGCCTTGTCGTCCAGATAGATCTTGACGGTAATGGAGGCATAGCCTTCCGCCTGGGCGGTAATGGTGCCGTTGGGGCTGACAGTAACAACATTATCATTACTGGAGCTGAAGACCACAGATGTGGCCTCCGGGAAGAAGGCATCCAGCGTATAGAGCACAGTCACCTGCTCGTCCGGATACATGGACAGGCTGTAGTTGCCGTCGAAATAGCGGACATCACCGGTGGTGCCCAGGTCTCTTGTGGCGCTGTTTACCTGGAAGAAGGCATTGTTGACATAGAAGCCGTCCAGGCGGAACACATCTGCCACAGGCTTATCGTAACGGATATAGCCCTCATCGCCTTCGGACAAAACCGTTACCTTAAACTTTGCGGTTTTATTGGTGGAGGGATCCTTCACCTGAATGGTGGCAGAGCCAGGTGCAACAGCCACCAGCTTGTTGTTGACAACATCAACCACCTTCTTGTTGGAGGTTCTGTACTCCAGCAGCTCGGCCCACTGATCGTTGGGATAGACCAGAGGCTCCATGGAGTAAACCTCGTTGGGGCTCAAGGTCAGGTCGGTCAGACCATCCATGTAGAAATCGCTGTAATCATTGGGCAGACCGATTTCAAAGGTAGCATAGTTCAGCGCATAGTCATAGCAAGTAACCACGAAGGAATCGCCGGTGACACGGCCCTCAGTGCCGTTGTATGCGTTTGCCTTGATGTCATAGATATAGTCAGTCAGCTCATAAGTTACGACGGTAACGCCGTTCTTTACGGAGTAGATGGGGGTCATGTACTGGCTGAAGGTCTTGATTTCCAGCTCAGCAGCACCTTCGGAATTGGTGGTCATGCCCACATAGCCCACCTGCATAGCCATAGCATAATGGTTATCGTACACAGCCAGGTCTACATACAGACGGTTCTTTTCCAGAGTCTTGTCGTAAGTATAGTAGAAGTTGGCATCGGTAACAGTGGGAGCCTCAAAGTCCACCACCAGGGGGAAGGAGAACACATTACGCTCGTTGGTCTCCAGACCGCCATTGCCGTAGTCCACATAGCCCGTCAGGGTCACAGTGTACTCGGTGTTGTTCATCATGTTGTAGTCCATGGTGTCGAACTCGATTTCGATGTTGGCAGGATAGATGCTGCCGCCATCGCCATAGGACTTACGGATATCGGTGTCCACAGCCTGGTAGATCACCTCGCCGGTGGTATCGTCAGTAATAGCGATCTCCACCTTGGCGCAGTTACGCAGCAGGCCGGCCCAAACGAAGCGCAGGGAGTGAATCGTACCCTCCTGGTTGGACAGGGCAATGTAATCCTTGTTCGCAGAGATCACACGGGTATTGGAAGGATCCTGTTCGAAGTAGTAAGAACCCAGGTAGCTGACATAGTCATCAGAAATACCACCGATAGCAGTGGTGGGGTATGCACTGGCCTTGTTCTTATCTTCCTCGTCGATGGCATCGTTGAGCTCATCGGCGTTGGTCTCGTAGTATTCCTTATCGAAGATGGGTGCCTTGGTCCAGTCGCCATAGAAGGCCAGGTAGGGCACACTCATGTCGATTTCAGTGCCATCGGTAGCAGTCAGAGTGATGAAACCCTCCACATACATACCGTTGGCAAAAGAAGCGTCCAGGTAAGCCTTGTCCGCATCGCTCAGGGTGATGGTCACGGTGACCTTTGCATCCTGACCGGCAGCAACGGTCAGATTCGTGCCGTTGATAGTACCACCGGTAACGGAATCCACTGTCAGCTTTGCGCCGGACAGCAGGTAGCCCTGCTCAGTCACAGTGGTCAGACCTGCATTGGTCAGCGTCTCGCTGACACCTTCAGTCATCACATAGGCACCGATATCATAGCTGAGAGAACCGGAGCCAAAGTTCTGCACCGTGAAGGTCATGGTGTAAACACCGGTCTTGCCGGCATCGTCACCCAGCTCCAGCTTTACCTTGTCCATAGCATCGCCATTGGCATCATAGGTCAGCAGCACAGCAGCAGTGGCCATAGCATTCTGCGGATTGGCCAGGCCGGCACCCTGCTTACGGACAGCATAGGGCAGGCCATTCTTATTATATGTAATGTCCGCAGTGGACATCAGCAGACGATAAACCATATCATTGATGGCCACATCGTTATCTGCGATTTCGGGGAAAGTCTCCATTACATACTGGCGCAGCAGAATGGAAATACCAGCCAGATTGGGAGTAGCCATGGAGGTACCGGACAGGCGCTCATAGCCACCACCGGTTACAGAGGACAGAATATTGCCGCCGTAGCCGGTAATTTCAGGCTTGATGGACAGGTCCGGGGTGGGGCCCCAGGAGGAGAAGTCGGAGATGAAGGGACCGGCAGCCTGATTCACACTGATGGTCAGCTTGCCACCACCGGTAGCAGCCAGTGCCTCACCGGCATCCTGAGAGATAGAGCAGGAAGCCAGGGTTGCATCGCCAACATTCATCTTAATATCACCGGCTACATTATTATAAATAATGATACCGATGGCGCCATTGTTCTGTGCCAGCAGTGCCTTCTCTTCGAAGGTAGTGCTACCACGACGGACCAGGGCGATTTTGCCCTTCACATCCAGGCCGGTATAGTCAGCCGCACGACCAACACCGGGGACAACAACAAACTCCAGTTCCATGGACTCCTTGCCATTCAAAATGGATGCACAGAAATCCAGCGGGTTGCCGCCGTTGTCATTGGACTCGGTGAAGTAGATGATGGTTTCACCGTGCAGCAGGTAGGGAGTCAGGGTGCCGTCGATGGATGCAACGGACATAGCACCGTCATAGGTACCGGGAGAACCAACCGTACCGGTATCGGGGTTGGTAGTCAGGCCCAGGTTACCGTTGGCATCGGAACCATAGGCGGAAGAATAGCTGTTGGAAGCAGCCACGATCAGGCTGATGCCGGATTCGCGGATCTTGTCGTATACGCCCCACAGCTTCTCCTCGTCGCCCTCGCGGCTGAAGCCACAGGCAGTACCCAGGGACATGTTAATTACGTCAACGCCCAGGATCACGCAGTCTTCCAGAGCAGACAGAATCCAGGAAGCCAGTGCAGTGTCGTACACATCGGAGAACACCTTCATGCTCACCAGCTGCGCATTGGGGGCAACACCCTTGATGGTATCGTCATTACCAACAATAATACCGGAAACGTGGGTGCCGTGGTTATTGTGGGTAGAGTACACATCGGGATCATAGTCAGCGTAGTCGAAGCCGAAGGGCACCTTATCGCTGATATACACATCGTCAACAGACAGACCGGCATACTGCTCACTGGCCATAGTCTGATTCAGCAGAGCTGCCACCTGATTATAGGTCAGGCCCAGCTTGTTGGAAGTGAAGCGGGAAGGATCGAATGCGCTGTGCGCATAGTCCAAGCCGGTATCCAAAACAGCTACCACCATACCGCTGCCGTCAAACTTGATGCCAGTGGTATCGGTGATACCGGTGTTACCGGTGACGAACAGGGGGTTCTCAACCACCTGAGATTCTGCCACATGATAAGCCTCGCTTACCATCACATCGGTGTTGTCACCAAGGGCCTTGCAAGTGGTCTCAAAATCACGGGCAGTGATGTAGATTTCAAAACCAGCCAGCAGAGTAGCGTAGTCAATACCGGTAACGGTATAGTCCACATTCTGCTCATCCAACATGCCCAGGATCTCCGCCTTACGGGCAGCGACCTTCTTTTCGATCTCAGCAGCCTCTTTACTGAAGAGAGCGAAATCAGCAAAGGACTGAGACTTGTCGGTCTTCTGGTAGGCGTCATAAATATTGGTGACATCCTCCAGCATCACGACCAGAGAAATCCGGTCGTCCTCCTTAACGGAATCCGGCAGCTTGTATGCGACCTTCTTGTCCAGATAATCCTGATAATCCAGTTTCAAATTCTCATTACGAGAAATGAAAGCGGCAGAATAACTGGATGCTTCTGCCTGGGGTGCAAGCACCACGCTCAGCAGCAGCACGGCAACAACCGCGACTACTAAAGCCGAGGTTATAACCTTAGAAATCCTTTTCTTCTTCATGGGTAAATTCGCCTTTCTCTTTTGGTTTTGTGCACAACACATTCCGAGCCATTTTACTCGTTATATCATTCTACTAGAAATCTACAATAAATGCAAGTAAAATTATATAAGTAATGTTAAAATTTCCAGAGGAAAACTTTGTGCATACCGCCATATTGACAAGCTGTTTTTTACATTTTATTCATGTTCTATTCATAAAGCGACAGCTATCTATTTTTTATTGTCGCTTCAGCTTATTTCTGGATTTACTTTTTTCCACTTCTGTGTTACACTATACTGGATATTATATTTCCTTCAAGGGAGGCGTTGTATGTCAAACAACATTCGAAAACGAATTCACCTGTTTTACAACATTGCGCTCAGCGCTGTCATCGTCATTACAGGTGCAAGATTTATTGTAGCCTGCCGTGGTATTTATACTGCCGGTAAAGAGGCCGGCGGGCAGATCTACAGCCGAGCCGCAGTTGCGGAAGCTTTTGCCCCCATGGCACTTTGCACCTATCTGTGCCTGGCACTGGTCATCGGCGGCTTTATTCTGCATTTTGTGCTGCCTGTGCAAGCAAAGAAGAACGTGCCCGAAAAAAACCGTCGGCTGATTCTGCAGCGTCTTCAGTCCAAGACCGATCTAAATCAGTGTGACCCGGAATTGCAGCGCCGCATTACGCGTCAGCAGAATCTCCGGTTACTGCATATGATTATCAGCGCAGTTCTGTTTGTCATTGCCTCTGCTGCATTCCTCGCCTATGTGTGCCGTCCGGATATTTGGCCATCTATCTCCGAAGTAACTGCAACCATGGCAGAGTCTGCGTTTGCCCTGCTGATCAGCATGGCCATTCCCACCGGATATTCCATTTTTACTGCTTACTTCTGCCGCAGCAGCTTGGATAAGGAGATCGAACTGATGCGCACTGCTGCCAAACAAGCCCCCAGAGAATCCATCCCTGTGACATCCGCAAAAAATCCGCAGATTCTGCTGGCAGTTCGTTACTTTATCCTGGGCCTTGCAGTCGCCTTCGTGATCGCAGGCTATTCTATGGGCGGTGTTGCTGACGTGATTGGCAAAGCCGCTAAGATCTGCACTGAGTGCGTTGGATTGGGGTGATTATCATGAAGAATTTCTGGAACAAAATCAAGCCCTCTAAGCGTAAGATCATGCAGCTGTACTTTGCGCTGCTGTTCAACTCCAATATTCAGGGTTTCTTCACCGGCAAGATCTATGCCAACCATAATCCCTCCACAACCACAAAGCAATTCTGCGCCCCCGGCATCAATTGCTATTCCTGCCCCGGTGCCGTAGCCGCCTGTCCCCTGGGCAGTTTACAAGGTTCTCTCAGCGCTGACCGCAGCACTATTTTTTATGTATTCGGCACATTACTGCTCTACTGTATCCTCTTTGGCCGTATGATCTGTGGCTGGCTGTGCCCCTTTGGTCTGATTCAGGAACTTCTGTACAAGATCAGGACTCCCAAGGTCAAGAAAAGTCCCATCAGCCGCATCCTTTCCTATTTTAAATATGTTGTACTGGTATTCTTTGTAGGCGTGGTTCCCCTGATGTATGCCTTCCGAAATCAGCCCCTGCCGGCTTTCTGTAAGTACATATGTCCCGCTGGCACCATTGAAGGCGGCCTGCTGTTACTCTCCAACAAGGCCAACGAAAGTGTCTTCTTCCCCATGCTAGGCCCCCTGTTTACCTGGAAATTCATGCTGATGATCGCCATTGTGGTGGGATGTGTCTTCATTTTCCGTCTGTTCTGCCGTTTCCTCTGCCCCCTGGGCGGTCTGTATGGCCTGTTTAACAAGCTGTCCGTCTTCGGTGTAAAGGTGGATGAAGAAAAATGCACCCACTGTAACATCTGTGTCGCCCACTGTAAATGTGATATTAAGCATGTAGGCGACCAAGAATGTATTTCCTGCGGTGACTGTATTGATGTTTGCCCCACCAAGGCCATCTCCTGGAAGGGCAGCAAAATCTTCTTGAAAGCCAACGAGATCCCCGATGGGCTGGACGCACAGGCCGTTGCCGCTGCCAAGAAAAAGCAAAATCGCACCCGACTGATCACCCGCATTGTATCCGCTGTTGTCATGCTGGCTGTGCTGTTCTTCGCCATCCGTTATTACTGGAATCCGGATGTGGACATTTTCCCCAAGGATGATCCCCAGTCCACCCAGCCTACCGCACCTACCGAAAAGCCCGACATTGGTTACCAGGTTGGAAATCTGTGCCCCAGCGATAATTTGCAGGTCATCACCCCTGAGGGCATTACCGAAGAAACGCTGGATCCCACTGCCACCGGTAAGATCACCGTCATCAATTTCTGGGGCACTTGGTGCAGCGCCTGCGTAGCAGAACTCCCCTATTTTGATCAGATTGCCACAGAGTTTGCTGATCAAGTAGAAGTAATCGCCGTACATACCAGCTCCCTGCTCCCCACCGCTCCCGACTATATTTCTAAAAACTATGCCAATTCCAACATCACCTTTGTAGCAGATAGCACTGGCGACGGAAATTATGACCGCTTCTACGAAGCGCTGGGCGGTGCAGAATCCGGTGGTGCCTATCCCTACACCGTGATTTTGGATGAAAACGGCGTGATTCTCTTCAAGACCTTTGCTTCCATGCATTACGAAACTCTGCTGGAGCAGGTGCAGATTGCCCTGGATCGTCCTGTAGAAACGCCCAAGCCCCCCGTTGGCAACCAGGTTGGCAATCTCTGCCCCAGTGACAGCCTGCAGATCATTACTTCTGAAGCCGTTACCGAGCAGACATTGGATCCCACTGCCACAGGCAAAATCACCGTTATCAATTTCTGGGGCACTTGGTGCAGCGCCTGTGTGGCAGAACTCCCCTACTTTGATCAAATTGCCACGGAGTTTGCTGATCAAGTAGAAGTAATTGCTGTACATACCAGCTCCCTGCTTCCCACCGCGCCCGGTTACATCGTTAGCAATTACCCCAATTCTAATATCACATTCCTGGCCGACTATTCCGGCAGCGGTAATTATGACAGCTTCTACGAGGCACTGGGCGGTGCAGATTCCGGCGGAGCCTATCCCTACACTGTAATTCTGGATGAAAATGGCGTGATTCTCTTCAAAACCTTCGCTTCCATGCATTACGAAACCCTGCTGGAGCAGGTAGAAGCTGCACTGAACAACTGAACATCCACGAAAAAATCCCGGACCGCTGGTCCGGGATTTTTCTTAGCAAAATGGCACCGGGTTTCCCCGGTGCCATCTATTATTGCTTAGATACGACAGGTTTTACCTTACGGATTACTCCTCGTCGCGCTTCTTAGCGGTAACCACAACAGCGGTAACAGACATAGCAGCGATCAGAGCCATAGCAAAGACGTTCAAGCTGCCGGTCTCGGGGTTGTAGTTGGGATCAGCCTCGCCACACTTGGTGCAGACGCCGTCGACATACTCGTGCTCACACTCGGGAACGTAGTTGGGATCGGCCTCGCCACACTTGGTGCAGACGCCATCGACATACTCGTGCTCGCACTCAACAACAGTGTAAACACCGCTGAAGGTCAGGGAGCCGTCGCCAGCATAGCTATAAGCCTCGAAGTAGAAGATCACTTCGTCACCGGCAGTCACATTCAGAACGATCTCACCGCTGTTGAACCACTGGCCATTGATCTCAGCCAGGAACAGGTAGGTTGCGCTCCAGGTGTAGTTAGTCACGGAGAAGGTGATCTCGCCATCCTCAGTAGCAGTCCACTTGTAGTAAGCCTTATCACCACGGTTCAGAGCAACGGTAATATTCTCAACAGAGTCCAGAATAATGTACTCGATCTCGATCTGACCAGCGGGAACGAACTCAACGGAGAAGGCAGTGCCGCTCCAGTAGTTGATGGTGATCACGTCACCAGCAGCAACCTCAATGTACTTGCCGCCTTCAGCGTACTCCCAAGAGGCAACGGAGCTGCCGCTAATGGAGACCATGCCGTCAGCGTGGTAAACATACAGGATGCCAGCTTCGGAAGCGGTCCACTGATAGTAGAAGTCATCAGTAGTCTCCTGAGCTGCCTCAAAGGGCAGGGTCTCGATGATGAAGGGGTTACCCTGAGTGCCATCGGGCTCAGAGGGAGTGGGAACGTAGTTGGGATCTTCCTCACCGCAGTGGATGCAGACGCCGTCAACATACTCGTGCTCGCACTCGACAGGCTCACCGCCCTCGGTCTTCCACTCAGCGGTCATGGTAGCGTAGCCGGTAGCAGTGAAGATGATCAGCACTTCATCGCCAGCAACCAGATCCAGAGTGATCTGAGACATGGTGTACAGAGTCTGCTCGTTAGCACCGTTAACAGTTACAACTGCTTCCACGGGACCCATGATGGAATTGCCCAGGTTCAGAACCAGAGTGCCGTTCTCGGTTGCGGTGTAACGGAAGCCGATATCGGCAGCGTCGATGGAATTGTTGCCAATGGTCAAATCATAGATGTCGGGCAGGACGGGAGTGGGATCCTCGCCACCTTCGCCACCCTCACCGGAAGTGGTGTAGGTGTAAGTGATGGTCCAGTTGTCCTTGGTGGTAGCACCAACAAGGAACTCGAACACTTCGCCTTCAGTCAGATCAACAACCAGCTCAAAGCCTTCGGTGTTGTCGTAGAAGTCGATTTCGGGGTTGCCCCAGCTCATGTAGGAGTCCATGCTCCACAGACCCAGACCAGCGGGAATGTAGAAGGTGTAGGTGCCGGTAGCGGGAGCGGTCATGGAGTACTGGTCGAACCAGCCATAGTTATCGGTGGTAGTGACATCGATGGAGCCTTCGCCGCCCTCGATCTCGCCGCCTTCTTCAACTACCTTGGTGATAGCCAGAACGCTGGTTTCAGAGATGGTGGCGTATGCACCCCAGGAGGTATACTGCTCGCTGTAAGCCAGATACTTTTCCTTCAGGACATTCTTGATGTAGTAGCCGCCTTCAGCTGCTTCCAGAACCCACAGGTGGCCCTCTTCAGGCATGTCGGTGCTGACATTGAAGGAGTTGTAGGTGCCCTTCATGAAAATGTAACGACCATAGCAATCCTGCATGGTGAACTGGCCGTCAGCAACATTGGTAATGGTGATGTAGTCGGTGTCAGTCAGGTTGTTGACATCGCCGGCATCGGGATAACCATAGTTGTAAGTCTCAGCCAGAGCAGCAAAGGTCAGATCGCCATAGGAGATGTAGTAAACGCCATCTTCGATAGTGGGAGTCTCAACAGGCTCTTCGCCGACAGAGATGACGCCGTCAACAGTGGTGACTTCGAAAGTGGTCTGATCGTCCAGACCGAAGCTGTCGATTTCCAGGCTGACAGTGTGCTGGCCCTCAGCCAGAACCTTGAAGGTAACGGTGAACAGAACGCCTTCGGTATCTTCGTTGTAGGTGGTAGCATAGGTGACCTTACCGGTCTTCTTGCTGCCGCTGAAGAAGCCTTCGCCGGCATCGGCACCCTTGGTGATCTTGGTGATCTCCAAGGCTTCCTTGTCGTAAACGACCTTCAGACCGTAGCCGGCCAGGGTAGTAGCGGTGATGGAAACGTCCACGGTGACTTCTTCGCCCACTTCAGCAGTGGTGGAGGCGACGGTGACCACGGGGGTCTCGTCTTCTGCAGCGAAAGCAGTCAGAGCCAAGGACATCAACATAGCGACCGCAAGCAAAATGCTAAGGATCTTTTTCATAGTCTAGTTGCTCCTCTTATTTTTTTACGAAAAATTACTCTTCGTTTTCTACGTAGAACTGCAGGATTGCGATAGCATCCAGGTAGTTGACTTCGCCGTCGCCATTGATGTCAGCAGCGGTCAGATCAATACCCTCAGCCTCTTCCTCAGTGTAGTACTGCAGGATCATGATTGCATCGAAGTAGTTGATCTCGCCGTCGCCATTGGCGTCGCCGCTCAGAACCTCAGCGCCAGCTGCGGTGAATGCCAGGTCGATGGTGATGGTGCTAGCATAGGAGTCATAGTCAGCAGTCTGAATACGAACTTCAATGGAGAACACGTCGCCAGCCTTTACTTCGATCACAGCGGGATTCACAGTACCCTGGGTGTAGCTGCCATAGGAGTCATAAGTATCATTGCGGTAGATGTAGTAGACCCAGTCGATATCGCCGAAGGTCAGGGACAGAGTGCCATCAGCGGGAGCGGTCCAAGTCCAGTAGTAGGTCTGATGTGCGATAACATCACAGCTGTTCATGCCCTCGACCAGCTCATCGGGGTTAGCGAAAGCGCCCTCGGGGATATAAGCTTCGATCTCGAAGACAGCAGCTTCGGTGCCGGCATTACCAATCTGGATGTCATAGATGTAGTGCTCGCTGACAGAATAAGCTACAACACCATCAACAGCGTCAAGACGAACCTCAGTGCCGTCATAGGTCTTGAACAGGACATAAGCATTCTCGCCGTAAACATAGATAACAGACTCGCCGAAGTCATAGTCCAGCTTGTACCACATAGCCTCGCCAGCAGCGATTTCAGGAGTGGTGGTGGGGCAATCGGCGTAAGCCAGCTCGACGGGATTTCTTTCGCTACCCAGGGGATGCTCATAGAAGCCCTCGTAGCTCAGGTAAACCTCGGTCTCGATGGTGTAGTTGGAAGTGTTGACAGAGATGGTGACTTCGTCGCCCTCAGTCACAGCGATTTCCATGGTAGCACCAGTCATGGGCTCACCGTTGACGGTGATCTTGATGTACTGATAGCCAACATAGTAGTCCAGGTCCTCCATGGACTGGCCCCAGCTGACGTTGTAGATGTCAGTGATGGTCAGGTACAGGTTGCCGGTCTGCTCTGCAATGTAGTAGTACTCCTGGAAGGTTTCCAGATCGTTGAAGCCCAGCTGCAGGGGCTGAGCAGCTGCAGCGTAGGACAGGTTTACGGTAGCAGTGTAGAAGCTGGCGTCGATATTGATCATGTAAACAGTGACCACATCGCCGGCAGTAACATTCACAGTGTTGTAGAACTGGGTAATGGACTGGCCATTGATCTGAACATCAACCCAGCTGCCCAGACCGTAAGCGGGAGTGGTGCCGGAGTTGTCCCAAATGATGGAAATGAAGTTAATGATCAGAGTGCCGTCCTGCTCAGCAGTGAAGGTGTAGGTGATGCCCTGGTTAATGGCGTTTTCGCCCAGAACCAGAGACTCAGTCTCGCCGGGTTCCACGGGATCACCGCCGCCCTGATCTTCAGTAATGGTCAGGTTCAGGATAGCCTCCCAGGCATAGCCGTACATGGAGTACATTCTGCTCTGGGTCATGGTGATGATAACAGGAGTACCAGCGGTCACGGTCACGGGCTCGGTGTAGTCATAGCCGTCCACCTGCAGGCCGATGTTCATGCTGCCCAGGTAGTCAGCGATGGAAGCGGTGACATCCTCGGTCAGATCCTGGTAGGTGTACTGCAGGAACAGCAGTTCCAGATTCAGCAGGCCGTCCTGCTCGGGGATGAAGGTGTACTGGGGGCTCATGGCTTCACCGCTATTGATGACGATGGTGTTCTCGCCCAGTACCAGGTTGGTGTCGATGTCTTCGCCGCCGCCTACTTCACCGGGGGTGAAGGTGACCAGCACTTCAACAGAGCCGCCGCCATATGTGCCATCGGCTTTCTGAGTAGCCACACTCAGCTGAATAGCGTTGCCCTCGCGGACCTCATAGGTCATGGTGTCGGGAGAACCGCTCAGAACATTGTACCACTCACCCCATGCATCGGGAGTATCGAATACGATCACCTGATATTCGGGGTATACGTCGGTGTAAACGAAGCTGACAGTAATGGTGCCATCGCCGGGAGCAACCAGGTTGATGATTTCGCCCCAGTATGCGGTATCGTCGGTGGTGGTAACAGTGCCGTCGAACAGCACGCCATCCTCAGGCTGCTCTTCAATGGGCTCATAGGTGTAGGAGCCGCAGGGCTTGGTGTTGGTTTCGCTGTCGTAGGTCATGTAGTAGCAGATGCCATCATACCAACCACCGGTAATGTCAGTGCTCTGTTCGAAGCCGTATTCACCGGTGCCGCTGAAGATGATGCCATCCACATCAGTGGGAACTTCCATCATGTAACGATCGAAGCCCTCTGCGGTGGTATCCACATAGGTCATTTCATAACCGTTCCATGCGGGGTTCTCGCCTTCGGAGCCCCACCAGTAGATCTTGACATCGGGCCACAGCCAGTTGTTCTCGAAGTAGATGGTCATGGTCTCGGGCTCAACAGGCTCAACAACCTCACCGCTGGGAACGAAGACCAGGGTGTAGGAAACATCGCCGCCGGTGTAGCCGCCATTGCCATTATCGCTCAGCAGGCACAGTTCAATCTTAACGGTGTCGCCAGCAGCCACTTCGATGCTCTGGGTGGCGCCGTCATTATGGGTGTGGTAATAGGTCTTACCGGTGCCCTTGACATAAAGTGCGTACTCAACGGAGGTATCTGCGGGCTGGCTGGTGATGTAGAGAATCAGGGTGCCCTCGCCAGTCATTTCGTAGGTCTTGCTGGTGCCCATGTAGGAGTTGGGAACAGTCACGGTCTCCTCAGCAAAGATCTCGCCGCCCTCGGGAATCTCGGGCAATACGGGATCAGCGGGCTCTTCCTCGGTGGTCAGCACGGTTGCGACCATGGTGCCGTAAACGGAGTTGGGAGCGCTCAGAGAGAAGACGATCTCCTCACCTGCGGTAACTGCCAGCTCAGCGCCTTCAGAAACAATCGTCTCACCGTCCTTGGCAATAACGCCATAGTTGAACACTTCCTCGCCAATCATCATGGTGGCCAGGTTGGAGCTCCAGCTGTACTTGTAAGTGAAGTTCAGAGCTACAGTGCCGGTGAAGTCGGGAGTCCAGCTGTAGTAAACAGTCTCGTCGGAGATCTCGACAGACAGACCAGCCAGCAGATCCACACTCATGGGATTCTGCACAGAGCCTTCACGGTAGCCTTCAGTAAAGGTATACTCGAAGAAGAAGTCACCGGTGAAATGGCCGCCGCCAACCATAACCTGCAGTACATCGCCTTCTTCAACATAGGCGTTGTAGTAGGTCCAGGTGTCATCGTAGAAACCGTTCTCATCCTTGGTCAGGTTCATGAAATACATATCCACAGTGCCATCAGGCAGCACAGTGATGGTGCCGACCTTGTCAGCAGTCCACTGGAAGAAGGTGGTGCTGTAATCATCCTGAATGCTCTCGATGTAGATATCTTCCAGGTTCTCAACGATAATGGGGTTCTTCTCGCCGCCGTAGGGAGCGTAGCAGGTCATCTCGAAGATGGCTGCTTCCTCACCACCATTGTGGATGTAAATCTCATGAGATGAGTACTCATCCAGGTTATAGGACACAACGCCATCCACTGCTTCAATGATAACGGTGTTGATTTCGCCGGTCCACCAGTCATACTGCTCAACGGAGATGTATGCGTTTTCGCCGGTAACGCACAGAATATAGCCGCTGAATTCGCCGGACAGAGTGTACAGCTGCTTTCCACCAGCAGGGATCTCCACGGTGTTCATGGGCAGATCGGTGGGCAGCAGATCCACGCCCAGACCGGGACGGGGATAGTTCTCATCGGTGTAGCTCAGGTTCATAACGGCCTTGTAGCCATAGTATGCGCCCTCAACCAGGGACCAGGAGAAGGTATAAACTTCGCCCTTGACAACTTCCACAGTGCCAAAGAAGCCCTTGCTCAGAGGTTCACCATTGATGGTCATGTTGGTCCAGTTGGTGAAATCTTCCATATAGTCGGAGTTGTCGTAATACTCGTCGGAGTACTGGCTCATGTACAGGAACTCAGTAGCCACAACATACAGAGTGCCAGTTTCGGTAGCCACGAAGTTCTTGGTGACGGTCTCGGTGGTGCCCAGAGGCAGCTCGAACTCGGTGTCACCCTCGTACATGGGGTTCTCAACAACGATCTCTTCTTCCTCTACCAGCTTATACAGTGCGAAGGTGGAGGGGTACTTGCTGGCATAGGAACCAGTAACCGTGGTGTTCTTGTAGCCGCGGAACTTGTTTTCAGAGTCAGCATTGCCAGCCAGAGTAACAGTGTCAGAGCCCTGACCTGCAAATTTGAACATACCGTCGGTGCAGGAAACACTCCAGTTGTACTCGCCTTCCTTGATGCCGTTGTTATTGCCGCCCTTGGGGGCAATATACTTGCCATTGGCATCAGCCAGCTTGACATTGGTGCCATCCACGGTCAGAGTCCAAACAGCACCTGCAGCGTCAGTGACGACATCGCCATCAACGACAGGGGCAGCAGTGGTAACCCAGGAACCGTCCAGCTTGCCCAATGCAACACCGTTGTTGCAAACAACAACGTACTCGCCGGAGGTCAGTTCGTCCATGCTAGTGATCTTGGCATAGGTGGGCGCAGCATCTTCAGCAGCGAAAACTGCAGGCACCATACCGATCAGCATAGCCAGGGCGATCAACAAACTTAATGCTTTCTTCATTATTCTACTCTCCTTTTTTATTTTTTTGACAAATACAAGACGATGTACCAAAACGGCGAATATCAGCACCCGTCTAAAATCTGCCAATCAAAAACCCGGTGGAGGCCGGATTTATGAACAAAGTAATTTGCCGGGAACCTTATGCCTCAGGCACCAGGGTAATGGTGATCTCCGTGGCGCCATCCTCAAAATGGATGTAATCCTCCAGCACATAACCTTCCACTGCCATGGCCAGCTTGGTCTTGTAGCCATCCTGCTCGGCCAGACGGAAGCTGACCATACCGTTCTCATCGGTGCAATCGGGCATGTAGCACAGATCATCCAGGCAGATCTGCACGTCCAGGTTGACAGCAGGGGTGCCATCGGCATAC
>JAEIGA010003320.1_pt1 | contig 25264 bp, 24 predicted proteins | sample 9270691 | NCBI WGS metagenome assembly JAEIGA01 (sample SAMN17057246, study PRJNA624740) | gut metagenome | biome: biome; isolation source: fecal sample | host: Bos grunniens | place: China: Xizang | collected 2019
CTCCTTCATAAGGATCGTTATAGGAAGATGGAGAGGAAAAATAAAGTGTATCGTTCTCTAGATTTTTGTAGTCGTAATTTTCATCGTTGAATTTGCAATATTTATATAAGGGTGGTATCATGAAGGCGCTCCGATATTGTTTTTGATACAATAATTATACCATAAAAATCATAACAAGTAAACGCTCAAAAAGTTAATAAAATGCTTGATTTTCCCCGCAAGTGGTCAAACATGTGGTCAAAGGCGAAAAATGGGCTTGTTCCATCCTCAAAACAGGGAAGAACAAGCCCATTTTTTATATTGCGAAAACGCGAGATTTCAAGAGATTTCGCGAGATAAATAAAGAAAAATCGGGACTCTTACGAATCCCGATTTTGGTCTGAGTGACAAGACTTGAACTTGCGGCCTCTACCACCCCAAGGTAGCGCGCTACCAGCTGCGCCACACCCAGAAACCTTATTTTTTGTCGCTTTATCTCAACGACTTGAATATTATATCACATAAAAAAAGATTTGTCAATACCTATTTTTAAAAAAGTACGTGTTTTTTGAAGTTTTTTCTTTTCTCATCGGGTGTTTCTGATAAATTAGCGGGAGCTTTTTATTGACAAAAAGAAGTCTCTGTGTTATAATCAAATAAAAACGTAAGCAAAAACATTGGAATCGAGGCTTATTATGAATAAAAATAGAAATGTAATAGGAATAGATGTTGGCGGCAGCACCACAAAAATCGTGGGGTTCAAACAAAGAAACGGCGTTATTTCCGAACTCATATCTCCTTTGTTGGTGCGGGCGACCGATCCCATAACCTCTATTTACGGAGCGTTTGGCCGCTTTACCTCTCAAAATAGTTTGGCACTTGATGATATAGATAAAGTCATGGTCACGGGTGTAGGTGCGACTCATATGCAACAGCCAATATACAACTTGACATGTCAGACTGTGCCTGAATTTTCTGCAGTAGGCCTTGGTGGACTCTACTTATCAGGTCTTGATGACGCTATTATTGTAAGCATGGGCACAGGAACCGCGCTTGTTCACGCAAAAAAAGAGGGGAATTCGACCAAAATAGATTATCTTGGTGGAACAGGTGTCGGCGGAGGAACTCTTCTCGGACTTACACGCAAGATGACGGGTGTTGACACGATAGAGCACATTGAGGAGCTTTGTAAGGACGGAAATCTTGACAAGGTTGATCTTCGTGTGAAAGATATTTCCAAAAATGCTAAATACACCGGTGTCAATGAAGATCTGACGGCGGCGAACTTTGGAAAGCTCTCAGATATGGCTACAAACGCAGACATCGCGCTCGGAGTTGCCAACATGGTAGCCGAGACCGTGGCTATGATGTCAGTTTTTGCGGCAAAGGGCCACAATATAAAAGACGTTGTTATTATCGGAAACCTTACAAATATTGAGGCGGTAAGAAAAGTATTTAACAATCTTACCTCATTTGGCATAAACTTTATAATTCCGGAGAACTCGAGCTTTGGAACCGTTATTGGCGCGGCGCTCTATGATGAGCTTGAGGCTTGATAAGAGGAGTCAATATGTATAAGATTATAATTTTAATACTGTTGGTTATTAACACAGCTTACTCTATCATTCTCAATGTTATAAGGTACAATTCCGCTAAAAATCCAACTCCCGAAAGCGTAGCTGATGTTTATGATGCAGAAACTTACGGCAAATGGAGAAAGTATAGTGCGGAGCATTGTATGTTGGAGCTTACATCAAGCGTCATTACGTTTGTAATTACATTTGTGCTTTTATCAACTAATGCTTTTTCATCATTTGCAGAGTTCTTTCCTAACGATATGTTTTTTCAGCTTGCGGCGGTCGTTATACTTGATATATCCGTGAACATTGTAGTTAATACGTTAACAAGTTATATAAAAACAATGGTCATTGAGCAAAAATACGGCTTCAACCGTTCATCACTTAAGACCTTCATTTTGGATATGGTGCGCTCTTTGATTATTTCCTGTATGCTCACGTTTGGCCTTTCAGGACTTATGATGCTCTTTGAGCTTGGAGACTGGCCTATTATTGCTTTCGCGGCTATCATGTTTGCATTTACACTTTTTGTCGCGTTTATTTACCCCATATTTAGCCGAATAAGCAATAAGTTTACTCCTTTAGAGGACGGAGAGTTAAAAACAAGACTTATTGAAATGCTTTCAAGTCATGGATATAAGGTCAGGTCGATAGAGGTAATGGATGCGTCCAGACGTACAACTAAAGTGAATGCTTATATAGCGGGATTAGGGAAGAGCAAAACGATCGTGCTTTATGATACGCTGGTTGAAAAAATGTCAACGGACGAGATCTGCGCAATATTTGCGCATGAAATGGGGCATGGACTACATAAAGACGTGCTTAAAAGCCAGCTATTGAGCATATTGAATATATCCTTACTTTCTCTTGTCGTCTGGGCAACCGTCAGCAATCCGCAGCTTTACTACGACTTCGGGTTTGAGACAATCAACTATGGCTTCTCATACATTATAACAGGAATAACTCTGGGGGTTGTACAACCCTTCATATCCCTTATAATGAATGCGCACAGCCGTGCGGCTGAATATGCCGCCGATCGACAAGCTGTCATTGAGGGATACGGAGAACCCATGATGACCGCATTCAAAAAAATGGCGGTTGACAACTTCTCCAACCTATCTCCCTCAAAAATAAACGTTGTCCTGGAGTATAGTCATCCTCCTATCAATTGTCGTATTGAAGCCATCAGGGCTCAAATGAAGAATACCGAAAATATCAAATAGTATCTACCGCCGAGGAAATCTCGGCGGTTCGTTTGATTTCAGGTTGATTTTGGGTAAAACAGTGCAACTTTCTCAAAAGCGCTTGACTTATCCTTATTTTTGTGATAAAATTATATAGTTAATGTAAACTTGACGAAAGGATGTAAAAATTCTTATGAAATGGACATCACTTAATGATTTGAGGGAAAAATATCTTTCGTTTTTTGAGTCGAAAGGACATCTGCGTCTTCCTTCGTATTCACTCGTTCCTCATAACGATAAATCTCTTTTACTTATAAACTCGGGTATGGCTCCTATGAAGAAATTCTTCACTGGAGAGGAAAAGCCGCCGAGAAACCGTGTCACAACCTGTCAGAAGTGTATAAGAACTCCCGACCTTGAGCGTGTCGGTCACACGGCGCGCCATGGCACGTTCTTTGAGATGCTTGGAAACTTCTCCTTTGGCGATTATTTCAAGGAGCAGGCTATTGAGTGGGCGTGGGAGTTCCTCACAGAGACTCTCGAGATACCTAATGATCTTCTTTGGCCTTCAATCTACGAGAATGACGAGGAAGCTTACGACATTTGGGTAAACAAGATAGGCGTTGACCCTGCGCACGTAGTAAGGCTCGGCAAGGCTGACAACTTCTGGGAACACGGAAGCGGTCCTTGCGGTCCTTGTTCCGAGATATATTTTGACCGCGGCATCAAGTACGGCTGCGGCTCGCCCGACTGTAAGCCCGGTTGCGATTGCGACAGATTTATGGAGATCTGGAACAACGTATTCTCACAGTTCAACAACGACGGACAGGGCAACTATACCGAGCTTGCACAGAAAAACATCGATACCGGTATGGGTCTTGAGCGTCTTGCGTGCGTAATGCAGGGCGTTGATAATATGTTTGAGGTCGACTCTATACGTAAGGTCATTGACAAGGTATGTGAAATATCCGGAAAGACCTACGGAGACGACGCTAACAACGATATTTCCATACGCGTTATCACTGACCACTCAAGAAGCGCAATGTTCATGATATCCGACGGAGTCATTCCTTCAAACGAGGGCAGAGGATACGTTCTTCGCCGTATAATCCGTCGCGCTTGCCGTCACGGTAAGCTTCTCGGTATCAGCCATGCCTTCCTTGTTGAGACAGTCACCACATCTATAGAAGAAAGCAAATGCGCATATCACGAGCTTGATGAAAAGCGCGATTATATCCTCAAGGTTATATCTATGGAGGAGGAACGCTTTGACGCAACTGTTGACGCAGGACTTGCTATTCTTTCCAATCTTATAAGAGGCGCTATTACCGACCACGCTGACGTAATCTCGGGCGAGGAGGTATTCAAGCTTTACGATACGTTTGGATTCCCGATAGACCTTACACGTGAGATAGCCGCTGAAAGTCATCTTCAAATTGATGAGGCGACCTTCAATGAGCTTATGCGTCAGCAGAAGCAACGCGCAAGAGACGCGAGAGCTAATATTGGCGGGTGGGACGAGTCCTCAAGATCATTGCTTTCCGGCCTTAAAAAGACCGAGTTTACGGGATACACCGAGTTCAGAAGCTCCGCAAAGGTGGTAGCTATTCTGACAGAGGACGGAAGCGTTGAATCCTTGTCCGAGGGGGATTGCACGATCGTTCTTGACCGCACGCCATTCTACGGCGAGAGCGGTGGACAGGTTGGAGACACCGGAACTATCTACTCTGATAAGTTCTTGGCAACCGTCTACGACACTAAAAAAACCGATGGCGTATATATTCATCTCTGTACCGTGGCAAACGGTGAATTGAGTGTCGGCGACACGGTAACCGCTGATATCAACGACTCCAAGCGTGTGGCGACCTGCCGCAATCACTCCGCGGCTCATCTGCTTCAGGCGGCGCTCCGCACAGTGCTTGGAAATCACGTTGAGCAGGCGGGCTCATACGTTAACGATGAGGTGTGTAGATTCGATTTTACTCACTTTGCAGCTATGACGGCAGAGGAGATACAAAAGGTAGAGGCTCTCGTCAACATCAACATCCTTGCCGCAAACGAGATAGTAACTCTTGAAACAGACATTGAGACTGCCAAAAAGAGCGGTGCTATGGCGCTTTTCGGCGAGAAATACGGTAGCGTTGTACGTATGATAAAGATGGGAAGCTTCTCAACAGAGCTTTGCGGAGGAACGCATTGTGATAACACGGGGAAGATTGGACTCTTCAAGATAACATCCGAGTCCTCGGTGGCCGCAGGCATACGTCGTATTGAGGCGGTTACGGGAATTGGAGTTCTCGAGCTCATTGCATCCAAGGACAAGCTCATACTTGACACCGCGGCAGAGCTCAAGGTACAGAATCCCGCAGACATATCAAAGAGAGCGGCACAGCTTCAGACAGAGATATCGTCTATGAAGAAAGAAATAGAGGCTCTTAACTCTAAGCTCGCGGGCTCCAAGCTCGGTGACGTTCTGGCAAGTGCCGTCAACGTTGGCTCAATCAAGCTTGTCACCTACGTAGCAGACGGAATGGAGATAGACGCTGCAAGGAGTCTATCCGATAAAATCAAGGCAGAGAACACCGATATGGTCGCAGTAATTGCCGTTAAGACGGGAGACAAGCTCAACTTTATTGCCGTTGCGGGTAAGGACGCAGTTGCCGCAGGCGCTCATGCGGGCAAGCTCGTAGGCGCTATCGCCACAATCACGGGAGGAAAGGGCGGCGGACGACCTGACAGTGCTATGGCGGGCGGCCGTGATGTATCCAAGATAACAGAGGCACTTCAATCTGCCAAGGCTACTCTTGAATCAATGCTTAAGTAATCAGATAAAAAAGAACAACGGCACAGCCGTTGTTCTTTTTGTTCATATTATGAACGGATTATTGTTTGCGCTTGCTTTCATTTCCAATATGACTGAGCGTGGCTTTTTGGCCTTAAATATCGCCGAGCCCGCTACTATAACGTTAGCCCCCGAGGATGTGACAAGTCCGACGTTGTTCGCATTAATGCCTCCGTCTGCCTGGATATCAAGATCGATTCCTCGCTCTTCCGCATATTTACGCAGAGCGGAGATCTTCTCAAGCGTCGTGGGAATCATCGCCTGACCGCCAAATCCGGGCTCAACAGTCATAATAAGTGCCATATCAATATGCTCAATCAGAGGGAAAAGATGCTCTACGGGCGTATTGGGGGAAATGGCAATGCCCGCTCTCATTTCATAGGAATGAATGAGGTGGACTACTGCCATGGGATTCTCACACGCCTCATAATGTACAGTGATTATATCCGCTCCGGCTTTTACGAATCTGTCAATATATCTCTCTGGGCGCTTTATCATAAGATGCACGTCAAATATCATACTAGTACACTTGCGAATAGAGGCAATCAGATCCGAGCCAAATGAAATATTGGGCACAAAAGCACCGTCCATAACGTCAAGATGCAAATACTGTGCGCCTGCTTGTTCAACCTTTTTGATCTCCGTTGACAAGGTTGAAAAATCAGCGGCCAGCAGAGAAGGAGCAATATAAATCATAAAATTACCTTGCCTTTCTTTTAAGTAAAAAGTCAGTAAAAGATTTTTCGTTTTTGTAGAATTTTGTCGGCATCTGCCATATCATATAAATATAGGGAAAAATACAATGTACAACCCTATAAAAAAACCAAAATAACGTTTCGGAAACGCCCTCACGGAAAATTCAAAACAGTAGAAGTAAATGCTTGCGAGGGGTGTTCCGTACGATCATATATGCTGTTGTGCTCAGGCGCAACAGCAATTTAAAAATAAACAAAGACAAGCTCTATGCTCTGCGGAGCAAACACACTGCGTGAGCGGCTATACCAAGCTCCTGTCCCGTAAAGCCAAGCTTTTCCTCAGTGGTTGCCTTTACGTTGACGTTTTCAATATTGGTCTCAAATACATTCGCAATGTTTTTACGCATAAGCTCTATATAAGGTGCCATTTTGGGCTTTTGCGCAATAACCGTGGCATCAATATTGCCTATACGGTATCCTTGGGCTTTCATTATATCAGCAACAGCAGCACACAGCTTTATACTGTCAGCACCCTTGTATTGCTCGTCTGTGTCAGGGAAGTGTGTCCCTATATCTCCCAGCGCCAAAGCTCCGAGAATGGCGTCCATTATTGCGTGAAGCAAAACGTCGGCATCTGAATGTCCCAAAAGGCCCAATGTATGCGGCACGTCAACTCCACCTACTATGCATTTTCTACCCCCAACGAGTCTGTGAACGTCATAACCGTGACCAATCCTCATTTTTCTTCCTCGCTTGTATCTTCACTCACCGCGGCGCACTCTGCTCTTGAGCGGAGAACCGCCTCCGCAAAATAAATGTCGCAAGGCTCAGTGATCTTTATGTTTTCGCGACTGCCCTCAACTAATTTGACGGGTATTCTTATATGCTCAAGCAGACTTGCGTCGTCCGTGCCCTCGAACTTTTCATCGCGCGCGACGTATGTGGCAGCACGGAAAGCGTTTGTCTTGAACACCTGAGGTGTCTGCGCCTGCCACGCAAGCTTTCTCTCGGGCGTATTTTCAACAAATGCGCTCTTGTCTCCTATCTTGACCGTATCAACCGCCCTGACAGCAAGAATAGCCCCACCGTGAAGATATGCACCGTGGCACGCTTTATATATCATATCCTTGGTGATAAGACATCTTGCGGCATCATGAATTGCAATAAACTTGGATTTCTCATTCACCGCATCCGAGCCAAAACGAGCAGATTCCTGACGGGTCTCTCCGCCGAGCACGACCTTAAAAGGCTTGGTCAAGCTATATTTCTCTACGAAACCCTCATACAAGGGAAGCTCGTCCTTTTTGGCAACCACTATTATCTCGTCTATACATTCCGAGTTGTCAAATTCAAGCACGGTACGAGCGACTATCGGCAAGCCTTGTATCTCAAGAAATTGCTTGCTATTCCCATTCATACGGGTAGACGAGCCTGCAGCCAGAATGACTGCAGAGGTATAATATTTTTTATCTGTTTTACCCGCAACTGCTCGCAATATCTCGGCGACCTTATGCGGAATATCGGTACGTTCAGCCATTCCTATCTATTCCTTTCCGTAATATTAGATACAAATATTAATTATCGCTTTCTATGTCGGCAATCATTGCTACTCTTTGCGAATGTCTGCCGCCCTCAAACTCTGTATCCACAAATAAATCCACCATATCGCAAGCCAAGCCTGCGCCAACAACTCGTCCTCCAAGGCAGAGAACGTTGGCATCATTATGCATTCTAGTCATACGAGCAGAAAAGGTGTCCGAGCAGCATGCCGCGCGTATTCCCTTATGCTTGTTTGCCGCCATAGACATGCCTATACCCGTTCCGCAAACGAGTATGCCTCTCTGAAATTCACCGCTCTGTATTTTTTTGCAAAGAGCGCGGGCATAATCGGGATAATTGCAGGACGAGGTTGAATAAGTGCCCACATCCTCAGTCTCTATTCCTCGTTTGTTAAGGTGAGCTATTATTTCCAGTTTAAGCTCAAGTCCTCCGTGGTCACAGCCAATAACTATCTTTTTCATAATTAATATCCTCTTTGTAGTTTTATTTTTCTGCGCTCAAGCGCTCTTGTCTTTCTCGCTCCGCCTGCGATGGACGAAGGTATATCGGTACAAGCTCGGTGTCACTCAAGGTGTCGCCGGAAGCATATTTCTCAAGTGCGCACATAGCTACGCTGTATGCGCTTTGCAATCTGAGCCTATGCGGTACATCCTGACACTTTGTTTTTTTGAATCCGTCTGCCGTGATATCATATCCGTCACCGCAGAGGTATATAGGTAACGCGTTATCCGCAAGGGAAGAGTCAAGTTTCTCAATAGAGAGGGCTCTGTCAGGGCAAAGCCTGACAAGTGAGCCGTCACGACATTCGAACAAAGCATTATACACCTGTGAGCGTCGGGCGTTCATAACGGGGCATATTATTCCCGAAAATCCGCGCAGATTGTATGCCAGAGCCTCAAGCGTGGAAACAGACACGCAGGACTTATTCTTTCCGTACGCCAAGCCTTTGACAGTCGCCACTCCGATTCGAACTCCTGTAAATGAACCGGGGCCCGTGCTGCACGCAAACACGTCAACGTCGTCAACAGTCTCTCCCGACATCTTCAAGAGCTGCTCTACGGCAGGCAGAAGTGTCTCGGAATGAGTATTGCCCGTATTAATGGTAATTTCTGCAATTAGCCTTTTGTCGTCGCACAACGCCGCCGTACAAACCTCAGCAGTGCTGTCAAGCGCCAATATCTTCATTTTAAGCCTCCAAGCATATCGCTATCTTACGTTTACAGTCAGTATCGACTTTATCTATGGAGACCTTTACGTAATTATCGGGAAGCGCATAAGGAATCATCTCACACCACTCCGCAACGCAAAGACAATCGTCTCTCAAATAGTCGAAAAATCCAATAGAATAAAGGTCGTCCTCATCGGTCACTCTGTACATATCAAAGTGATATACCTTCTTTATGCCGCGCACGGCACTGTCACATTTGTATTCATTTACAAGAGCAAATGTAGGGGACTTGACTATTGATTTGGAGCATAGTTTAGAGCAAAGACCTCTAACAAACGCCGTTTTGCCGACTCCAAGATCTCCGTACATTGCAATAAATTTAGGCAGAGAGCTATCATTTTGAATGGCATTGGCAAGCTCACGTCCCAACACCTCGGTCTCCTCTGCACAGAGAGTTACAGTTTCAAATGGTAATTTCATGTTACTGATTATCGAGCGTATTTTGCCATAGATTCGACCGCCGCCACAAATCTTCCGTCGTTTCTTATAGATGACCATATGCGGTTGGCGAATCTTCCACGCAGAAGCTTTGAGCAAAGCGAAATCCCCTCAACGCCCTCGTATCTTTCGTTTTTATATTCAATAGTATTTATGAGCACTGAGCTGTATTTTTTGATTTCTGGCAAAGAGTCAAACGCAATAGCATACTCCGCCATTTTTTCAACACAGTCAATAGCACTCGTCTTGTCACCCTTGACAAGATAAAGCATAGCAAGCTGACGGTAGGAATTTGCAAGTCTATCGTTAAAATACAGATAATCTCCGCCAAAAATGACACTGAGCATATCCACACCCTTTTGCATTATCTCGATCTTTTGCTCTACCGTGTATCTATCCTCGGATATATCTGGAACGCAAGCAATATTATACATATGCCACCACATATTATCGGCAAACTCCATAATGTTTGCCTGCGCCTGACTGAACGCCACGTCGCCCGTAAGCACCGTAGCTTTTACAAGCTCCTTACTGTAGCTCATACTATGAAGCTTTTCCGCGATATCAAGCGCCATCGGTGTGTTTCCAAGCTGATGAGAATAAATATCGCAGAGAGTCTTTTTGGTCTCGTCACGCAACTCATCGTCCGTACAATATTCAAGGATATGATTGCAAAGGGAAACGGCCTCCGCAAGATCATGCTTTCTCGGCTTGCTCTCCGCTGATATGGCGGAAAGTATCTTTGCGAGCTCAAGCTGTATCTCAAATGAAGAGGGTATCTCGGCATACGCCTCACGCAAGAGCGCAAGACATTCTCCAAGCTTCTCGCTATCGTAAAGAACCTCTGCCTCGGCAAGATATTCCTTTATTCTCGACTCCTTTTGCACGCTATCATAGCACAAAAGCTCGTCCATTCCCACACCGAAGAAGTCCGCGATTTGTGGCAAGGTTTCTATATCGGGATAGCATATCTCCGACTCCCAACGGGAAACTGCCTGCGGAGTTACTCCAAGATATGCAGCAAGCTTATCCTGCGTAACATCGTTGTTTTTTCTAAGCAGGCGTATTTTTTTTCCGATTTTTATTCCTGTCATACTCAAAATCCTTCCGTTTATGTGATTGGACAGACCTATACACTTTCATTATATATCATATCCATATAAATGTCAATATTTAATTTATCCAAACAAACAGTTTGTTTAAAAAATATTTTGTGGAAAAAAATGCAAAAAGCTCTTTACTTTAGTCGAATAAAATGGTAAAATATATATAGTGCCGCAATGATATTGAAAGGCGGTCGGAAAACCGATGTTTTCCGATGTAATGGTAATATGAAAAAAGACCACAACGAAAATATTGAATTTCTTTATCGCAGTATCGTCTCTCTTGAAAACGTAGAGGATTGCAAAATCTTTTTTGAGGATATCTGTACTCCGTCTGAGCTTTTGGAGATGTCCCGCAGACTTAAGGCTGCAAAGATGCTCAGTGAGGGAATAGTGTATTCTGAAATAGCAAATCATACGGGGCTCAGTACTGCAACAATAAGCAGAGTCAACCATTGTCTCAAATACGGTAGCGAGGGCTATCTGAAGGTGCTCAAAAAACTTAAGCTTGAAGAAAAAAAGCATTAACGGAGAAAGAGAAATGTTCCAAGGATACGATTCGATAGCGTCGGTCTATGATAATATCAATTCGGAGATAGACTATTCAGCATGGGCAGACTTTATCGAGAAATGCTTTGAGAAATATCTTGAAAAGAAGCCCGAGCTTGTGCTTGACCTCGCTTGCGGCACGGGAAGCATGACCTTTGAGCTTCACTCAAGAGGGTATGACCTTATAGGCGCGGATTCCAGCGATAATATGCTCTCCAAGGCGTATGAAAAGGCGTATGAAAATGGAATAAACAATATTCTGTTCATAAATCAGGACATGCGTGATTTTGAGCTTTACGGAACAGTTGGTGCTATATGCTGTTGCCTTGATAGCGTAAATTATCTCACAAATGACGGAGACATTGATAAATGCTTTGCCTGCGCACACAATTATCTTGATCCTAACGGGCTCTTTATTTTTGACGTGAATACGCCCTACAAATTCAAGAACGTATACGGCAATAATCACTATATCTTTGAGGATACGGACACTAACGGAAACGTAGCTTACTGCGGCTGGCAAAATGAATACGACGAAGAAAACGGTCTTTGCAATTTTTATCTTTCGGTATTCACGGAAGATGAGCGCGGTAAGTACATCCGTTCCGACGAGGTACAGACAGAGCGTTGCTACAGCAAAGAGCAACTTTTCCAAAGTCTTGAGAGAAGCGGATTTGAAATAATAGGATTTTTTGCGGACTATGAGTTTTCAGCTCCCACAGATGATTGCGAACGCTGGTATATCGTAGCAAAAGCAAAAAAATAATACCATAGGAGTTTATAAATGGCACAGTCACAAATACTTCGGGCGATGACGAGCGACGGAAGTGCGAGAATACACGTCATCAATTCCACCGAAATAGTAAATCAAGCTATAAAATATCATAACACCTCTGCCACCGCCACTGCGACACTCGGCAGACTTTTGACCGTAACATCTATGATGGGCTGTATGCTTGGCGACAAAGAGGATACTATCACGGTTTCCCTTAATGGAGACGGCCCCGCAGGCAGAGTATTGGCGGTTGGAGATTATATAGGTAACGTCAAGGGATACATTCAAAACTCAAATGTAGAGATTCCGCTAAAATCTAACGGAAAACTCGACGTCAGCGGCGCAGTTGGAAATGGATTTTTAAATATTATCAAGGATATGGGCTCAAGTGAGCCATATAATGGCTCTATAAATCTCGTTTCAGGAGAGATTGCGGAGGATATCACCGCTTATTATGCTCAAAGTGAGCAGGTTCCGACCGTGTGCGCTCTCGGCGTACTCGTTGACACGGACCTTTCCTGCCGCGCGGCAGGTGGAATTATTATTCAGCTTTTGCCCTTTGCCGATGACGGCACCGTCACTAAAATAGAGAAAAACGTTCCGTTTTTATCCAATATATCAACGCTTTTTGACAGTGGGATGACCAATCAGGAGATAATGGCTCTGGCGCTTCAGGGTATAGAATATGACCTTTTCGACGAAATAGACGTAGATTATCTTTGCACCTGCTCAAGAGAGCGAATGGAAAAGGCTATGAAATCTATAAGCAAAGAAGATCTCCGCAAAATGTTTGATGAGCAAATTGCCGAGGGCAAGCCCGAGGAGCTTGAGATCTGTTGCAGATTTTGCAACTCCAAGTACAGATTTCTCCCCAAAGACGTTCTATAATTACAAAAATCGCAAGCGGATCACCGCTTGCGATTTTTACATGAGCTCAAAGAAACAGCTTCCTGATTTGATTTCCTTGCATAGCGTCATCAAGTGTTTTTATCACTTGGGAAAAATCCGCCACAAGAGAGTGGGGTTTCTTCACGGGTTCATCTTGAGTCATGGGCACAAAATATATGTTCTTTCTCACAAGAAGCTTTGCGAGATTGCCTAGGTTTGCTGACATAGCGTCGTTTGACGCCAAGGCTATAACAAGCGGTCTGTCAGAGCGCAAATGTGCTTTTGCCGCCATACACACGGGTGTATCAGTTATTCCGTTTGCCATCTTTGCCAGGGTATTACCCGTACAGGGCGCAACGACTAGCGCATCAAGAGATATCTTGGGTCCGAGAGGCTCCGCGTCGGCAATAGTGTTGATTATCTTTTTTCCACACAGTTCCTCTATTTTGTCTATCCAATCTTTATGGCGTCCGAATCTTGTATCTGTGAAATATGCATTGAAGCTCATGATGGGCACAATATCATCATATTTTTCCTTGAGTGCCTTGAGCACCTCAAACGAATCTTGAAAGGTGCAGAAGGAACCACACATAGCATATCCTATCATATCATTATACCTTTCTGTACAAGAATGTCAAAAATAGTTTCAAAAATGTATTCTCCCGCACTTATCGGAGCATATTTCCCCGGCAGAGACGGAGCGAATACAGTCTGTATACCAAGCTCTCTGGCAACAAGTGTGTCTATACCGCCCGGAGATGAGGCTATCTCAATATATAACGGCTTATGCTTTAATTTTTCGATTATTCTCCTCGAAAAGATAACGTGAGGTACTGTATTGAATATCACGTCACATTTCTCAAGGCAGGATATCATTTCAGAGGGCTCGTCTTGCTTTATCCTGACCGACTTATATCCGTTAAGTGCCGCCTCACATAAGATCTCATCTCGACGTGCCATAACAGTAACGTTGGCACCCATTCCGTAAAGTATATTGGATAAGCAAGATCCTATCCGTCCGTATCCGCACACGACGGTGGACATACCCTTTATAACCTTTTCCGTGTTTTCCATAGCGATCATTAAAGCGCCCTCTGCAGACGGAAGCGCGTTTTTTCTCTGTAACGCCTCGTCCTTATAATAATCCACGGCACATATACCCTTGAGCTCCGCGCTCGCTATAACGTCCGCTGGAAGCATTCCGCCCAGTATGGCTCTGCATCCACCTTTAGCCGCAAGGGAAATAATTTCAGAAAGCCGCAGCTGTATTCCACTGGGATCGCATCTGAAATACAAAAAAACATTGTCCTTAGTTGCAGGCAAAGGAAGTATGATAACGTCACTTCCTTCAATAGCCTTTTCGTGTCCGCAGAATAACTCCGCACCGGGTATCTCCACAGAAAGCTCTCCAAGACCATATATCCTGACCGTGTGACCGCAGGCTATAAGCTTCTTTGCTATAACGACCTGTCTTTTGTCTCCGCCCAGGATAGTAAACGTATATTTTCTAAACATAGTAAGCTCCGCAAAATATATCTAAAGGCTCCAGATAAAACTGTTTGCCTCACTATTATTTTATGGTAGCGACAAAAAAAGGTGAGTCCTGTCGAAAGAAATTGGCGGTACAAATTATTTGTAAAAGAATGTCATGTTAACACTTTGTTAATACTATTGAGTGGTAAATGTGGTATAATAAATGGTATAATTCAAAAACCTTAATTCACGGAGGAAATTATGGCTGAACTCAAAATGCTGGCGATAGACCTTGGCGCATCCAGCGGACGAGGAATAGTAGGAACGTTTGACGGAAATAAGCTCTCACTCAGAGAAAATCACCGTTTTTCAAATGACCCCGTTTTTGTAAATGGAAGATTCACTTGGGATATTCTCAGAATATTTTTTGAAATAAAAAACTCAATTATGAAGACCGTCATTGAAAACGACAACGTCGCGTCAGTAGGTATAGATACCTGGGGAGTGGACTACGCACTTATCGATAAAAACGGAAGAATGATGGCCAATCCTACACACTACCGTGATACAAGAACGGTAAACATAACCGATTACGTCAAGAATTTTGTTTCTCCCGAGGAGATATATAACGTCACCGGAATACAAGCTATCGATTTCAACACTCTCAATCAGCTTGCGGCAGAAAAGCGTGACGATCCCGATCTGCTTGACAGAGCAGACAAGATGCTCTTTATTCCCGACCTTCTCAACTATTTTCTCACAGGTAAAATGGCAACGGAATATACCATCGCGTCTACGGGAATGATACTTGATGCCGCAAAGAGAGATTTTGCGTTTGACCTCACGGATAAAATAGGCGTAAAGCGCTCGATATTTGCTCCTCTCGTTCAGCCATGTAACAATCTCGGCGGTCTGCTTCCTCAGATCAACGAGGAAGTTGGCAAAAACAATATCAAGGTGGTAAACGTGGCTTCTCACGACACAGCCAGCGCAGTTATCGCCGTTCCCGCAAAGAACAACGACTTTATATACATATCTAGCGGAACTTGGTCGCTCATGGGTGCCGAGCTTCCCGAGCCCTTGATCAACGCGGACACTCGCGCTGCAAACTACACCAATGAGGGCGGCGCTATGGGAACCATTAGATTCCTCAAGAATATTATGGGGCTCTGGATTATTCAAGAGTCAAGAAGGCAGTGGAAAAGAGAGGGGCAGGACTACAGCTTCGCTCAGATGGAAGCGTGGGCAAAGGAAGCTACTCCTTTTGCATCTCTCATCAACCCTGACTATCACACCTTCAACACCCCCGGAAATATGCCTAAAAAAATACGTGATTTCTGCCGCATGACAGGACAGCACGTTCCCGAAACAGTAGGAGAAGTGGTGCGTTGCATCTACGAATCTCTTGCATTGAAATACAGATATACCGTTGAGACAATTGAAAATCTTATGGGTAAAAAGACCTCTATGATAAACGTAGTCGGCGGCGGAACAAAGGACAAATTCCTCTCGCAGATGACGGCAGACGCTTGCGGAATTCCCGTTTGCGCAGGTCCCGAGGAGGCGACCGCTATCGGAAATCTCATAATGCAAGCAATTGCCGCGGGCGAGATCAAGGATCTGTCCCAGTCACGCGATGTCGTTGCCAACTCCTTCGAGCTTAAGCACTATGAGCCTACAAGCGACAGAAGCATTTGGGATGAGGCCTATGGAAGATTCTGCAAACTGCAGTGATCTAGTAACAACAACGGCAATCGGAATATCTGAACGTCTTATATAAGTTCGGATATTCCTCCACTAACATTATTTAAAAATCATTTGGAGGATTGTAAAAATGAAGGAAGCACAGTTTGGGGAATTGAGTGTAATAGGCATGAAGGGCTGCGAGGCCTTTGCCAGTCAGGTCGACAATTATCTTAAGGAATGGCGCAGACATACCAGCGAGGATACCTATCTTGTAGAAGCGCTCTGTCCAAGATTTGGCACGGGTGAGGGCAAGGGACTTATACATCACTCAATGAGAGGTCAGGACGTTTACATCATTTGCGACACTTTCAACTACGGAGTAATGTACCGCATGTACGGTCAGACCGTACCTATGAGCCCCGATGACCACTACGCAGATCTCAAGAGAATAATCGCCGCAATAGCAGGAAAGGCAAGACGAATAACAGTTATTATGCCTATGCTTTACGAGGGCAGACAGCATAAGCGCTCCACAAGAGAATCTCTTGACTGTGCTATTATGCTCCAAGAACTCATGAGTATGGGTATAACCAATATAATCACTTTTGATGCTCACGACCCCAGAGTGTGCAACGCGATCCCTCTGTCAGGCTTTGACAACGTACGTCCTTCATATCAGATGATCAAGGCTCTTATAAAAGCAGTCCCCGACATTATTATAGACAAGGAAAATCTTATGATGATCTCTCCCGACGAGGGAGCTATGGGCAGATGTATGTACTACTCATCAGTCCTTGGGGTTGATATAGGTATGTTCTACAAGCGCCGCAACTACTCGGTCATCATCAACGGCAAGAATCCCATCGAGGCTCACGAATATCTCGGTCAGGACCTCACGGGCAAAGACGTTATAGTAGTTGACGATATGATCTCCTCGGGAGAGTCTATGCTCGACGTTTGCTCACAGCTTAAGGAAAGAGGAGCAAAGAGAATATTTGCGTTTGCAACATTCGGACTATTCACTGACGGCTTTGATAAGTTTGACAAGGCATACAGCGATGGCATTATTTCCAAGGTGTTTACAACTAACCTTGTATACAGACGTCCCGGACTTCTCGAAAAGCCTTGGCACGTTGACGTTAATATGTGTAAGTATGTATCCTATATAATTGATACGCTTAATCACGACGCAACGATAAGTGAGCTACTTGATCCTGTAAAGAGGATTAATAACGTAGTAGCAAAGCACAGATCTGAAATGGAAGCTCACGGTCAGATAAAAATTTCATTCGATAAATAACTCATTTTCCAAAAGACTCGTTTAGAAAAGAGTCTTTTGGAGCTTATGACATATAATGCGAAAACAGTATTCACATGCAGTTAACATATTCGTGCTATTATTTCTACGCGTGAAAATATTTTCACAAGGCTTAAGAAAGGTGAATATTAAAATTTAATGAGCAAAGATAACACTTGTAAAAAATCCGCATGTGCCAAAAAAACCTCAATAGGAGGTCAGGCGCTGATGGAGGGAATAATGATGAGAGGACCTGAGGTAACCGCTATGGCGGTTAGAAACACTCAAGGTGAAATAATCATCGAAAAATTCCCGACGGAAACAAAAAAACGCGGACAGTTTTTCAAGCTCCCCATAATACGAGGGCTTTTCAATTATATAGATTCCATGGCCGTGGGAATGAAGTGCCTTATGCGTTCTGCAGAGATATCAGGTCTTGAAGAAGCGGAGGAAGAGTTAAAAAGGGAAAAAGCGGCTAAAAAAGCCGAAAAAGCCGCCAAAAAAGCGGCAAAAAATGGCACTGATCTACCCGACACCTCGGAGACAGAAAAACCCTCTAATGACAAAGATAGCTCTGCTCTCACGGCAATAGTTATGACCGTAGGAACGGTGCTTGGAATTTTACTTTCAATAGGACTTTTTTTCGTTCTCCCCACATTCATTTTTTCCGGACTTGCATCACTTATTCCTGCGCTAAAGCCCCAAAACAATCTTTCAGCGTCTCTCATTCAATCCGTAATTGAAGGTGTTATAAAGCTTATTCTTATAGTCGGTTATATGGCACTTATGACTCTGATGAAGGATATCAGGCGTACTTTCCAATTCCACGGCGCAGAGCATAAAACTATTTTTTGCTACGAGGCAGGACTTGAGCTTACTGTTGACAATGTCAGAAAGCAGAAAAGATTCCATCCCAGATGCGGAACGAGTTTCTTGATTTTGATGATCTTGGTGAGTATCTTTATCGGATTCTTCATCACCCCGTTTTACATTTTGGTTCTTGGAGAAAATACGATGAACGACCTTGGGCCTGCACTGATGAACGTAATTCGATCTCTCACCAAGATCATTCTCATACCCCTGATAGTAGGTATAGGCTACGAGCTTATAAAAATATCAGGTAAGCATGACAATATATTTACAAGAATAATATCGGCACCGGGAGTGTGGCTACAGCATATTACGGTTCTTGAACCCGACGACAGCATGATAGAATGTGCTATTGCCGCAGTGACTGAAGTCATACCGAATGACGAAAGCGATAATTGGTAAAAATTCATTTGTATTCTTATTTTAATTTAAGGAGATATACTTTTTATGAAAATCTTGAAATTTTCAACTTATGAAGAAATGTCCTCGGCAGCAGCCGACATATTTGCAAAGCAGATAAATATTAAAAATGACTCTGTTTTGGGCCTTGCTACCGGATCTACTCCTATCGGTATGTATCAAAAGCTTGCCGAGATGAACAAATCCGGTATGATCGACTTTTCAAAAATAAAGACTGTCAATCTTGACGAATACTATCCTATTTCTCCTGAAAATAACCAAAGCTATCGTTACTTTATGAACGATAATCTGTTTAATCACATAAACATCGACAAAGATAACACTTACGTACCCAACGGATCCGCAGAGGACGCCGATGAGGAGTGTAGGAAATATGAGGAATTGATCAAAAAGCTTGGCGGTATTGACCTTCAGGTTTTGGGAATAGGACACAACGGTCACATCGGATTTAACGAGCCCGAGGAAAGCCTTTACCTCTACACTCACAAAACAGGACTCACAGAAAGCACTATGGCGGCAAACGCAAGATTTTTCTCTGAGGACGAGGTAATGCCTAACGCGGCTCTTACCATGGGTATGGGTACTATATTTAACGCGAAGAAGATAATACTTCTTGTGAGCGGAAAATCCAAGAGAGAGGTGTTCAAGCAGCTCGTGACGGATAGAATTTCCACAAGCTGCCCCGCAACCCTTCTCAAGCTTCATCCCAACGTAACCGTTCTCTGCGATAGTGAGGCTTGCGGGGAATAATTCTTGTACCATACGGCGAAACGGAGATTTTTATGACTGATTTATACAAGGGAGCCGATACAAAGGTCGGAAAAGACTTTAAGGAAGCTATCAGATCTCAGGCGATTACCGCAATCAATGAGATATTGAATAATACATCTCTCTCAAAAGGGGATATTTTCGTTGTGGGGTGCTCCTCATCCGAGGTTTTGGGCACAAACATTGGAAAAGGCTCGAGCTATATGGCAGCGGAGATAATATTTAAAGCTATATACCCCATTTTAACTGAAAAAGGGATATATCTTGCGTCTCAATGCTGTGAGCATCTCAATCGCGCACTTGTAATCGAACGCGAATGTGCGGAAAAATACGGATATGAGCCCGTCACCGTAATTCCACAGCCTAAGGCAGGCGGCTCATTTGCCACAGTAACTTATCAGAGTATGAAATCACCCGTATTAGTGGAGCATATAAGAGCTCATGCAGGAATGGATATCGGTGGCACCCTCATTGGTATGCACCTTAAAGATGTTGCCGTTCCTATGCGCCTGTCTGTGTCGAAAATAGGGCAGGCTACACTCAATAGCGCATACACCCGACCGAAATTCATCGGCGGTTGCCGTGCATCTTACTAAAAAATCAAAGGGGCTGCTTCATTTAGCGCAGAACAAAAGCCACTTTTATGAGCCTAGACAAAAAACAACTTAAAAATATAGTTTTTGTCTTTCAAATGTAGAAATTCGCCGATTTTTTCGGCGGATTTCCTCATTTTATTTGGCTTTTTTAGTCGTGTTTTGGCTTTCTGGCGTACCCTTATATGCCTACGAGAACCAAACCACGCCTTCTGCATATAAATGACTCAGCCCCTTTTTGTTTTTATTCAAAGCTGTTCGATAATCTCGCTTAAAGAGCTTGCAGATTGCAAAAGACGTTGACGCTCACTGTCATTGAGAGGTATTTCTATAATCCTCTCTATTCCTCCTTTGCCGACTATGCATGGAATTCCCATACAGACGTTTCTCACTCCGTATTCTCCGTCCAAAAAAGTTGAGACGGGAAGTATGGTGTGCTCGTCGTTGACTATGGCAGCAATTATCCTACGCACACTGTCCGCTATCGCGTAATAGGTCGCGCCTTTAGCCTCAATGATACGGTACGCACTCGTTTGTACGTCAGCGCTCAATCTGTCAAGAGCGGCTATATCATAATCAAGTCCACCCTCACGGCAAAAGCTTATCAGGTCAATGCCCGAAATATTGGCACTGCTCCAAACTGCCACCTCACTGTCCCCGTGCTCACCTATAACAAATGAATGCACGTTTCTGCTATCAACACCAAAATGCTTTCCTACCTGCTCCTTGAGTCGCGCAGTATCCAAAACCGTACCCGACCCTATGACGCGGCAGGTGGGGAATCCCGAACGCAAAAGCGTAATATACGTCAGCACGTCAACAGGATTGGTAACCACCAAAATTATAGCTTCTTTGTTGTGAGCAGTTATATTATCGACGATCTTTCTGAATATCGCGGCATTTTTCTGAAGCAGATCAAGTCGCGTCTGCCCGGGGGTTTGATTTACGCCTGCGGTAATAATGATTATTCCGCAATCCTCTATGTCTGAGTAATCTCCTGCGATTATCTCCATAGGAGAATTGAAGGGCAAAGCGTCGGATATATCCTCTGCCTCTCCGTGTGATTTTTTGTTATTAGTGTCTATCAAAACCATTTTCGATAGCAATCCACTGTGCATTAGTGAGAATGCCGTTGCAGCACCAACATTGCCGCAACCGATGATTGCACAGGATCTGATATTTATTTCCTTTGTATTATCCATATTGTCCTCCAAATAAATAAATTATAAGGCATACGCCTTGTCCAACCCTATTATACCTTATTTTTTACCAATAATTAAGAGTTTTTATAAAAAACTATATAATTTACAAGTCATTCACAAAATTAAATATATAAAATGGTATAATGTTAATATAGATGTATTAGATAACTTTATCGGAGGAAATATTTATGAAAATACCGCAGATCATAGTTGTTGAGAAAAAGAAAAAGTCTCCCATCAAATTAATAATTATAATCGCATCCGCAATATTAGCGCTTGCCGCGGCTGCAGCCGTTGTATACAAGCTTTATGAAAATAAGCTTAAGTCCAAGGTGATTGGCAAGGTGGATCTTGACGGTGACGGTGAGACAGATGCAATTATGCTTGATACCACGGGTAATGGAGAGGTGGACACTATTATTATAGAGGCACCCCTTGAGGATGAAGAAATCGAAAAATAATTTAATTCTGAAAAAATTGGATATAACCACACGGTTATATCCGATTTTTTAATATTGATTATTGAAATTCTCATAAAGTCGGCGTGACATATGATTCATACGCTCGGCATTGACCTTTAGAACTTTTCGATCATACGTCAAAAGTCCGTTGGTCTCGTCCTCCACGTCGCTTATCTGTGTGTAAACTGCCGCACATAACCCATCGTCTATCGCAGACAATACTTGATCCTCATATAAGGATATCAGCGCGTTTTCAAAAGCCTCTACGCTATCAAGAAGCTTGTATCCATAGGTGTTTTTTGTGTTGAAGGAGTGTCCGTCGATCTTGCATACGTATCCACCGAACTCCGAGAGCACCATAGGCTTACCCTTGACGGCCTTTAGCTTTATGGGCTTGAAGTACACGTGATCGCTTTCAACGTCGCTCTGAGACACTTTAAACCACCCCGACGTAGTGTCATAGACGCGAGACGGATCAAGAGTCTTGAGCTTTTTATAGAACTCGGCAGGCGAGAACTGTCCCCAACCCTCATTGAATATCGTGTAATAGATCACTGACGGATGATTGTAAAGGGAATGGATTATACCCTCGCAGTTTTTTTCGAACTCAATGCGGCGTCTCTTACTTGCGCGATGAGATACACCCTTTTTCAAAAACAGGGTGGGAAGAGCAGTATCTACAAAAAAGCTGTAATTACCGCTATTTATCATGTCCTGAAAAACAAGCATTCCGTATTTATCGCAGTAATAATAGAACAAGTCGGGCTCAAGCTTTATGTGCTTGCGCAGCATATTGAATCCGCATTTTTTCATTTTAAGAATGTCGTCCTTGAAGCCCTGAGGAGTTGCAGGGAGAAAAACACCGTCGCTAAAATACCCTTGATCAAGCAATCCGTGGCAAAAAATCGGCTTTCCGTTCAGGCAGATGACCGACCTATCTCCGCGCGTCTCTATTGAAATCGTACGGAGCCCGAAATACGAGCTTATCTTATCATTACCGCAAACAAGCTCGAACTCGTAGAGATGTGGGTCGTCGGGAGTCCACAATCTTGGAGACTCTACCTCAAGTCTGAATTCATCTGATGAAAAGTTATAGCTCTTTCCCTCAAACATCAAGGTTTTCTCCACGCTTCCGCCCGAAACCTTTATCAAAGCGCCGTGAAGATCGGTGCTTATTTTTATGCTTTGAACATACTCCCTTGGAACACTTTCAATCCAAACTGTCTGCCATATACCACTGGTCTTGGTATACCACATACCTCCTCTATGAGAAGTTTGCTTTCCGTATGGAAGGTCCTTGCAAAGAGGGTCTTTCGCCTCAACACGCACCGTGTTTGAGCCAAGACGTGCCACATCTGTTATATCAAACGAAAAAGGAAGATATCCGCCCGTGTTTTTACCAACAAAAACACCGTTTACGTATACGCTCGCATATTGATCGCAAGCTCCAAAATGCAAGATAACGCGATCTTGAAGAAAGTCCTCGTTCAAAACAAATTCGCGCTCGTATATCATAACGTCTTTTTTATTTATACTTTGAAAAAATCCCGATATCCTGCTTTCAGGCACAAAAGGTACAAGTATTCTCCCTGAATATTTTACCTTGTCATTTTGTCTGATCTTAAAATCCCATTCACCGTTGAGGCAAAGATAAGAGTCACGTCTCATCTGAGGACGAGGATATTCGTCAAAGGGAACACCTCCGTGCAGAAGCTCCTGCTCATATTTTGTAGCAAGCTGCACGATATGTGACAATTTGCTGTTCCTTTTCATATTTAAAAAAGAACAGCAAACGCGTAATATGCTACGCTGCTAAACATAAGAGCGATCAGCACTATGGCCATAATTTTTATCCAAAATTGACGTTTTTTATTATTCATTTCTATCCTCCCCTTACATATCCTCAATACTTATCTGACAACTTTTGATGTCTTTTTCACTCAATAGAACGCCCGTTGCGGGAAGCTTAAGCTTTCTATATCCCTTTGTGTTTTCGTATACACTTTCAAAATCGGACAACGCCGCTGTGAGCTTTTGATTCTTTTTAACCGTCATTAGCTGAACTCCTATTGACGTTTTAGTTGCCTTGACAGGAATCAGAGAGGTCTTAATAATAATTGCGCGATCCTCACTTGATACGAGCATTATCTCAAAAGGATTCTTTTCCTGCTCGGAGAAAACGGCAACGATAGGAGAGGCGGTAGAAAATACTCCCTTGAGTCTCTTGCGAACGCTTGAGGTCTCATACGCTTTCTCTGGAACCTTTAATCCCTTACCGTTTTCAAATATAAACACATAGTTATATCCTTCGCGGAACTGACTTTGAACAGTCATAAAAATAGGACGCTCGCCCTGATCCATTTTAAGCTCGGCAGGAATGAAATCACCTATGACAGACGCCTTAGTATTCTCAAAATCACTGACGTTAGCGCGGTAAAGTTGTGCTCGATCGGTAAAGAAGAATACTGTGTCCTTATTCTCGGCGTCAAACATCTGTCGCAGACTGTCACCCTCCTTGAAGCGTTGCTCATCGTTACCCATAAGGGATTTGTATGTTATTTTCTTGAAATAACCCTCCTTAGAGAGGACAAGCTTACAAGGATAGTTCTCAATGACCTCCTCCTCGACGTAATTCTCAATAGTATCCGCGTAAATTATCTGAGTTTTTCTCGGCTTTCCGTATTTCTTCTTGATCTCGGTAAGCTGGGACGCTATCAAAGCCTTGAGCTTATATTCGTCAGCCAATATAGACTCTATCTCGGCGATCTGCTTTTTCAGATCCTCAATCTCGGAAATTCTATTGAGAATATACTCACGGTTAAGGTTACGGAGCTTGATCTCTGCTATATAATTTGCCTGTATCTCATCTATTCCAAAACCGTCGCAAAGGTTGGGAATAACGTCCTCTTCCTTTTCGGTCTTGCGAATTATTCTGATAGCTTTATCAATGTCAAGCAGGATCTTGCCAAGTCCAAGTAAAAGATGAAGCTTGTCATTTTTCTTGCCGAGATCAAATTTGAGCTCTCGTGTCAGACACGCCTTTCTGAAGTTTATCCATTCGCTGAGAATTTCTATAACTCCAAGCTGGCGAGGCTCTGCGTCAATGATAATGTTAAAGTTACACTTAAAGCTACTTTCAAGAGGCGTTGACTTGAAGAGCCTTTGCATCAACTTATCGGGATCCACGCCTTTTCTCAAATCAAGAGTGAGCTTAAATCCGTCACGATCGATCTCATCACGGAAATCAACCACCTCTTTGAGCTTGCCCTCCTTGACGAGCGTCGATATTTTATTAAGTATCTGCTCTATAGTAGTAGAGTAGGGTATTTGCAGGATGTCTATACAGTTTTGCGATGCGTCATAAGAATATCTTGAACGAATTTTAAAGGATCCGTCTCCATTCTCATAAATAGCCCTCATTTGCTCAGCGTCATATATTATCTGTCCGCCTCCTGGAAAGTCTGGAGCTTTAATAATTTCCATTATCTTATCGACAGAAATATTGGGCTTTTTAAGTATCGCAATAGTTCCATCGCATATTTCGGCAAGATTAAACGAGCATATATCAGACGCCATTCCAACGGCTATACCGCTATTGGGTGTAACCAAAATATTAGGGTAAGTCGTCGGCAAAAGTCTTGGCTCCTTGAGGGTGCCGTCGTAGTTGTCTACCATA
>JAEIGA010003321.1_pt1 | contig 25260 bp, 18 predicted proteins | sample 9270691 | NCBI WGS metagenome assembly JAEIGA01 (sample SAMN17057246, study PRJNA624740) | gut metagenome | biome: biome; isolation source: fecal sample | host: Bos grunniens | place: China: Xizang | collected 2019
ACCGAAGACCGTTGGCGCAGGCAGCAGGGGATGATACAGGCGAGGCTGCTAGCTCATCTTGAAAGTTTCATTCCGATGTTCGCCCGTAATTGCGAGGTGCGCAAGATTGATAAGGAGACTGCTGCGGCGTTTCTCAATGAGAATCATAGTTATGGTGATGCGGCGTGCAGGTACAGGTATGGTTTGTATCTGAAACGGTATACAGGGAAGAGATGGGAGATTTCTCCACTCGCTTCGCTCGGTCGAAATGACAGTGAGGGTGCAGTGGAGAGTGGTGATGTAAAGGATTACATTACTCCAGGAACCCTGGTAGCGGTGGCTACATTTTCGAATGCCCGCAAATGGCAGAAGGGGGAGAAGATAATCAGGTCGTATGAGTGGACCCGATATGCCTCGCTGCCGGGAGTCAGAATCAATGGAGGCATGGGTAAGGTGCTGAAGGCTTTCATCAAGGAGGTACAGCCGGATGACATAATGAGTTATGCTGACCTTGAGTGGTCTGAAGGTGCAGTCTACGAGCAGCTCGGCTTCGAATTCGAAGGCCATAAGACTCCGGTGATCTTCGCCGTCGACAGCCAGTGGCAGAGAACAGCGTTAAAACAGTACAGTGGGCAGGGGATGACTGGAGTTGACATGCCACCCCCGGCTAGGGGGTGTCGTAGAGAAGCGGAGACGGGGGTCAACGGAAGTCATTCCCTGCCCACGTCTCTCTACCTTCAGAACCTTGGTAGCAATAAATACCGTATGAAACTGACGGAGTACGAATAAAATTCGTATCTTTGACGGTTGGAGATTGCCACGGTTTCTTCGAAACCTCGCAATGACGTGTGGATACCGGTCGTCACGGTCGCTTTTCGATGGTGGATACCAGTCGTTACGGAACTTCTTCGGTGGTGTGTGACAGGATTGCCACGGTAACTCCGGATTTTGTGAAGATTATAAATTTAACAATATAGACATGGAAGCAATTGTAAAGACAGATTTCAATTTCCCTGGCCAGACAGGCCACTATGTAGGAAAGGTTCGTGATGTGTACAGCATCGGCAACGAATATCTCGTTATGGTCGTATCTGACCGTATATCTGCGTTTGACGTAGTTCTCCCTAAGGGCATTCCGTTCAAGGGTCAGGTCCTGAATCAGATCGCTGCAAAGTTCCTTGATGCCACAACCGACATCCTCCCTAACTGGAAGATTGCAGTTCCGGATCCGATGGTGACAGTAGGCCACAAGTGCGAGCCTTTCAAGGTGGAGATGGTTATCCGCGGTTATCTTTCTGGCCATGCATGGAGAGAGTACAAGGCAGGAAAGCGCACGATCTGTGGTGTTGAGATGCCTGAGGGAATGGTAGAGAACCAGAAGTTTCCTACTCCTATCATCACTCCTACTACAAAGGCAGCAGAAGGACACGATGAGGATATCTCAAAGGAGGAGATCATCGCTCAGGGTATCGTGAGCAAAGAGGACTACGAGCAGCTTGAGGCATACACTCAGGCTATCTTCCAGAGAGGAACTGAGATCGCAGCCAAGATGGGCCTCATCCTCGTGGATACAAAATACGAGTTCGGAAAGAAGGACGGACAGATCTACCTCATGGACGAGATCCACACTCCTGACTCATCACGCTACTTCTATGCAGAAGGCTATGAGGAGCGTCTTGCAGCAGGCGAAAAGCAGAAGCAGCTCTCTAAGGAGTTCGTTCGTGAGTGGCTCATGGCAAACGGATTCCAGGGTCAGGAAGGCCAGCAGGTGCCGGAGATGACTCCAGAAATCGTGAACGGCATCACAGAGCGCTACATCGAGCTCTACGAAAACATCATCGGCGAGAAGTTCGAGAAGGCTGAAGGCGAGAATATCGCAGCGCGCATCGAAAAGAATGTGACAGACTGCCTGAAGTCACTTTAATCAAAAGATATGAAAAGAATATTCACAGTATTGGCCTTGGCATTGTGCTTGAGCATGGTGTCACAGGCCAAGCTTGTTTTATCAAGCTTGTGCAGCGACTCGATGGTCCTGCAGCAGAACACTGAAGCTAAGATCTGGGGCACAGCTTCTGCGAATGCCCAGATAACAGTAACGCCGTCATGGAACGGCAAGGCCTATAAGGCAAAAGCCGATTCTCAGGGTAACTGGGAAGTGATGGTCCAGACTCCGAAAGGAAGCTACAAGGCATACGCCATTGCAGTAAAGGGCGATGGCTCATCACTCCAGATCAAGGATGTACTTATCGGAGAAGTATGGCTCGCATCAGGTCAGAGCAACATGGAGATGCCGATGAGAGGATTCTACAACTGTCCGGTAGAAGATGCACAGGAATATATCTGTGCTCCTGCAGCCAAAGATAAGATAAGGATGTTTACCGTTCCCATCAAACAGTCTTATGAACCTCTGACTCAGGTTGACTCGAAGTGGGAGGGTGCAGAGCCTGCGACGATTCCTGGAATGAGTGCGACAGCTTTTTTCTTTGCGCATAAGCTGAACGAGATGCTGGACATACCTGTCGGTATAGTATCTTGTGCATATGGTGGTGCCCGCATAGAGAGCTGGACTCCGAAGGAAATCCTGGAGACATATCCGGATGAGGACCTCAGCCGTGAGACAATAGAAGCGACCATGCATTATACCCGCCCCTACCTGGCATACAACGCTATGCTTTGTCCGGTGAAAGGATATACCATCAAGGGATTCATCTGGTATCAGGGATGCTCAAACGTGGGTAAGCACGAGCAGTTCGTGGACCGCATGAGCACAATGGTGAATCATTGGAGAGAGTGCTGGAATGACAAGGATGCGGAGCTTCCGTTCTATATGGTAGAGATCGCACCATACAGATATAAGCCGCAGACAGCAGTAAGCTATGCGTCACTCCTGCGTCAGGCTCAACATGATGCGGCAAAGGCTATCCCGAACTGTGGCATAGTCGTGACGAATGACCTTGTGGAGAGCTATGAGCAGGACAATATTCACCCGGCTAAGAAGAAGGAAGTCGGTGACAGACTTGCAAGGCTTGCCCTGAACAGGGATTACGGCATGACTTCAATTGCATGTTACAGCCCAGAGGCGGTTGAGTGCAATGTATGGGGTGTAAATGAGCTTGCGGTATGGCTGACACATTGCGAGGATGGCATCAGCCGTTGGATGGAGATCGAAGGACTTGAGGTCGCCGGAAGCGAGGGAATCTTCTATCCTGTGACTTATGCCTTCTTTGAGTGGAATCCTAAGGTTCTGAGAGTCAGGTCTGAATTTGTTCCGGATCCATGCGAGGTCCGTTACGGCTGGGGTGATTTTAACCCTGGCAATCTCAAGAACTGCCAGGGTATGCCTGTATCCCCATTCTGGGTGAAACTGAAGAAGTAAATCTGGAAATTACTTCAATTCTATAACATCAGACTTTTCCATCAGCCCCCTTGCTTCAAGGGGGTTGTCTGTTGTAAGCATGTCCACTCCCATCTGAATCATCTTCTCCATGTCCTTCTCTTTATTCACTGTCCATGCGTTTACGCTCATGTTGTTTCTGCGTGCCTGTTTGTACCATCCTTTGTGGATTGTGAAGACGTCGTGGTGGAAATCCACTCCGTTGATGCCGAGTCTTGAAAGCTTGTTTGGATTTTTGCTCGAGCCAAGGAACTGGACTGTGAACTCAGGAAGCTTCTCTGCAAGTACCTCACATATGTGAAGACTGAATGAGATGAACATTACACGCTCAGGATCAAGAAGATCGTGCTCCTTGAGCTTTTCGATGGTGAGTTCCACGAATCTGTCCTCTACCTCGTCGCATGAATGAGGCTTGAGCTCATATACAAGCATGGTCTCAGGGTATTTCTTTCCCTGTTCCAGGTACATGTCGATGGTCGGGATGACCTCGCCGTTTGCAATCCTGAATTCTGCGAATTCCGAGTATGGGTGTTTCTCGATTTTCTTTCCGTTGACATCGCTGTCGTGATATACGATAAGCACTCCGTCCGAGGTCATGTTCACGTCAAATTCGCTTCCCCAGAAGCCTTGCTCCTGGGCGCATCTCAATGCTGCTACCGAGTTCTTTGCATAACCTGCCTCCTCGCAGTTCCAGAATCCTCGATGGGCTACGATTCCACACTGCTTCTGGGCAAATACTGACTGTGAGAGGGACAGAGTCGCGATTATCAACGCCAAACGGACAATTTTCTTCATAATCTTTTATTTTTTAAAATTTTATTCATTTCACTTGCTGGTACAAATATAATTATTTTGCATCCGTTACGCTAAAAAATGTTAACTTTGCCAAGTTGTCGCAAAGCGACACAAAAACAGAAAATAAATATAAAACGATAAAATCATGGTAAAGGTAAATTTGGGAGGCTGCAGCTCCTTTGTAAATGATGCAGACTATAAGGCATATGTAGAGAAAGCGCTTGCAGCGCTTGATGTTCTTGAGAACGAGACAGGTAAGGGAAATGACTTCCTTGGTTGGAAGCACCTTCCTTCAGAGACTCTTAACAGCAACCTTCTTGCTGAGTGCGAGGCTGTAAGAGACGCATGGAAGGCAAAGAATGTAGATCTCGTTGTGGTTATCGGTATCGGTGGTTCATACCTTGGCGCAAAGTGTGCTCTCGAGGCTCTTTCACACCAGTTCGCAAAGCAGCTCAAGAACAAGGGTGAGGCTCCGGAGATCGTATTCGCTGGTCAGAACCTTTCAGAGGAGTACATGTGCGAGCTTATGGACCTCGTTCAGGAGAGAAACGCAGCTTGTGTTGTGATCTCTAAGTCAGGTACTACAACAGAGCCTGCGGTTGCATTCCGTCTCGTAAAGAAGTATCTTGAGGAGACATACGGAAAGGCAGAGGCTGCTGAGCGTATCGTAGCAGTTACTGACAAGGCTCGCGGTGCCCTCAAGTCTCTTTCTACTCAGGAAGGTTACAAGACATTCGTTATTGAGGATAACGTAGGCGGCCGTTTCTCGGTTCTTACTCCGGTAGGTATTCTTCCTATCGTTCTTGCCGGCTTCGATATGAAGGCTATGCTTGAGGGAGCTCTTGCAATGGAGGAGGCTTGCGCGCAGAAGTGCGAGTGCAACCCTGCAATCCAGTACGCTGCAATGCGTAACGCTCTCTACGCCCAGGGCAAGAAGATAGAGATCCTCGTGGCTTACAACCCTAAGCTTACTTTCCTCGGAGAGTGGTGGAAGCAGCTTTATGGCGAGTCTGAAGGCAAGGACGGTCTGGGAATCTTCCCTGCATCAGTGAACTTCACAACTGACCTTCACTCTATGGGACAGTACATCCAGGACGGTGAGCGCACTCTCATGGAGACTGTAGTCACTGTAGAGAAGAGCAACCGCTCAATGCTCATCGAGAGCGATCCTCAGAACCTCGACGGTCTTAACTTCCTCGCAGGCAAGCATGTAGAGCACTGCAACGCAATGGCTGAGCTTGGAACCAAGCTTGCTCACATAGATGGTGGCGTACCTCAGATCTCACTCGCAATCGAGTGCATCAACGAGTACAACCTCGGCGCTCTCTTCTATTTCTTCGAGAAGGCCTGCGGTATCAGCGGTTACGTTCTCGGCGTGAATCCGTTCGACCAGCCAGGTGTTGAGGCATACAAGAAGAACATGTTCGCCCTCCTCGGAAAGCCAGGTTACGAGGCTCAGGCAGAAGAACTCAGAGCAAGACTTTAATAATTTCTTATGGAGAAAAAGTTATATCCGTTTAAATTTGTGCCTGTGCCTTCAAGGAGACCTTGGGGTGGCAGTGCGTTGGTTGAAGAATTAGGAAAACACTTCGTAGAGTGCGACGAGGAAGGCAATGAGACAGTACTTGGCTCGGACGTGCTTATCGGTGAGAGCTGGGAACTTGCTGACATGGGAATCGAAGATTCGGTTGTCGCAAACGGCTGGCTCGCAGGAAACACCATCAGCGAACTGATGGAGACTTATCTGGAGAGAATTGTCGGAGAAGATGTCTATAATCATTATGGCAGACAGTTCCCTCTCCTGATAAAGTTCCTTCATATAAATGACAAGCTTTCTGTCCAGGTGCATCCTGATGATGAGGTGGCGGCTGAAAGATATGATTCTCTTGGAAAGGCTGAAATCTGGTATGTGATGGATGCCAAGCCGGGTGCGAAAATCTATAGCGGTTTTACTCGTGAGATTACAGCACAGGAGTTTTATGACAGATGCCGCAACTGTACTATCGATCAGGTGCTGAATGTAATTGAGCCTAAGAAAGGCGATGTCCTGTTCATAACTCCTGGTACCGTACATGCTGCTGACGGTGGACTTCTTATTGCTGAGATTCAGGAATCTTCGGATATGACTTTCCGTCTATATGACTGGGGCCGTGAGTTTAACCCCGCAACTGCCCGCAAGATGCACATAGAGGAGGCGATTGATGTAATCGACTACCGTCCGTTTGACTTCAGCAACTATAAGCGCGCTCATGAGCATGATCATGAAATGATTGAGAGTCTGGTCGAGTGTCCTCAGTTCAATGTATCCAAGATAAATCTGACTGACCCTCTTCATATTTATACAGAGAAGTTTGGAAGCTTCATAGTCTATATCTGTCTTGAAGGAGCAGCTTCGATCCAGGTCCCTTCGACCAAAGAAAATGGAGAGGCATATATGGAGAACTACGAATTCGCCAAAGGTGAGACTATACTGATTCCTGCAGATCTGCCTGATTTCTTCCTGGTGCCGCGTGATCCGTCTACAAAGCTCCTTGAGGCTGTAACTCGTCCGGAGGATGCTGTGGATGCATATATCGATCCTGAGACAGAAGCTTTCCTTGAAAATGAGGATTATGAAGGCCTTGAGGATGGCGCATTCGATGATGATGAGCCTCAGACTCCTGCCGGGGCATCTCCTCTGAACTTCTTCAATTAATCATGGAAGAGGTCAGGATAGATAAATATCTGTGGTCAATCCGCGTCTTCAAGACCAGGAGCGAGGCTACTGATGCTTGCAAGGGAGGCAAGATCCGTGTCAATGGTGCGGATACGAAGCCATCAAAAGCGGTAAAGGTCGGAGATACGATCGTGGCCCGCAAAGGTGCTGTCACATATACCTATAAGGTGTTGCAGCTTATTGACAAGCGTCAGGGAGCAAAACTGGTTCCGCTATATGCTGAAAACCTGACCCCTCAGGAGGAACTTGACAAACTCCGGGCTCCCATCGAGACGTTTTTCCTTAAGCGTGACAGGGGAGCAGGTCGTCCGACCAAAAAGGACCGCCGCCAGATGGATGACCTCTGGAGCAATCTCAGTTTTGATGTGCCTGACGATATTGCCGAGCAATTTGCATCAGACTTTGGATTTGATGAAGAATAAAGTAACTTTGGGTAGTTTGTGCCGCAGTTTGGCAAAAACTACCTTTATTTTTGTCGGTGCATAATATATAAACTATGATACCTTTCCTAAAACAGGTTGCAGACCATTATTTTGAGTGCGGGGATATTGAAGGAAGATGCTTTGTCTTCCCTAACCGTCGTTCAATGGTCTTTTTCAAGAAACATCTCTCTCGGGCGGCAGCATCAGCGAAGAGGCCAGTTCTGATGCCCAGGATGATGACCGTCAATGAATTCTTTGCCGGAGTGGCAGATGGCAAAGTTGCGGATAGGGTTACACTGCTCGTGATGCTGTACGATTGCTACAGGAAATTGAACTCTCATGCGGAATCACTTGACGAGTTTATTTTCTGGGGCGACATCATTTTGGGTGACTTCAACGACGTCGACAAATATCTGGCGGATCCTAAGCAGTTGTTTACTAATGTCGCAGACTATAAGAACATACAGGACTCGTATGAGTACCTGACGCCAAATCAGAAGAAGGCCATAGAGGCTTTTGTAAAGCATTTCACCACTACACCATCAAGGAAGAGTGACAATCCTAACGCCAAGGATGTCAGTCGTCTGTTCCTGCAGATATGGAATCTGATGTATCCGTTGTACAAGGGATTTAATGAATCCTTGAGACAGCAGGGACTGGCGTATGAGGGAATGGTCTATCGTTCTCTTGCAAATGCCGACTCCGCTAAGTCGATCGTTGATGTTCTCACAGAAGCCTATGGTGCAGCATCCTATGTCTTTGTAGGACTTAATGCGCTGAATGAGTGTGAAAAGACAGTAATGAGACGCATGAGGGATGCGGGGATTGCCGAGTTCTGCTGGGATTATGTGGGGGATATGATATCTGATCCTCTTAACAAATCCTCATATTTCATGGCTCAGAATGTAAAGGAGTTTGAACAGGCCTTTAAACTGAGCGATGATCCAAAGGCAAAGCCGTCATTCAATGTGGTCAGCGTGCCCTCGTCCTATGGTCAGGTAAAGCATGTTGATGAGATTCTCTCTAAGGTAGGGACGGAAAAGTCTCCGTCTGACTGCGCGATAGTGCTGCCGGATGAAGGATTGCTGATGCCTCTGCTGAACAGTATTCCTGAGGAGATCAAGGATATCAATGTGACAATGGGATATCCGATGTCTGCCAGTGAGCTTTGGTCTTTGATGAGCGATGTGATGAAGATGCAGGTTCATGTCAGACGCAGAGGTGATGAATGTATGTTCTATCATAAACATGTCTGGGATGTGTTTTCAAGTGCACTCTTCCGCAAGCTGATGGAGGGAGAGGACATGAGGGTGTGCAGGGAGAAAGTGGCGCAGATCAAACAGGCGGCAAGGTATTATATTTCTCAAGATGAACTGTCTGGCTTCCCGTTGTTTGAAGTGATTTTCCAGCCGGTGGTGAAGGATATGACTCTGGCTGACAAAGATCAGGTACGTGAACTGGCGGAATATCAGCAAAGGGTTCTCTCATATATAGCACCGAAACTGTCTCAGGAGTTGGGAATGGTTCTGGAGGCGGATTTCGCCAAGGAGTATTGGTGCGCGGTAAACAGGTTGAAGGCTATGGATCTGGCAATACTTCCGGCAACTTATGTGAAGCTTCTGGATTCTTTGCTTGCTGTGGTTTCGGTGCCGTTCTCTGGAGAGCCGCTCAAAGGATTGCAGGTCATGGGTCCTCTGGAGACACGTGCTTTGGATTTTCGTAATGTCATAATATTGTCATGCAATGAGGGCGTCTTTCCGCGCCGCAGCGTGAGTTCGTCATTTGTGCCGCCGGAACTTCGACGAGGTTTCGGACTCCCGACCTATGAGTATCAGGACGCTGTGTGGGCGTATTATTTCTATAGACTGATATCTCGTGCCGAGAATGTCTGGATGCTGTATGATTCAAGGACGGAAGGCCTTAAGAACGGAGAGGAGAGCCGCTATATAAAGCAGCTGAAATATCATTTTCACGTTCCTGTGCATGAGTATGTTTCCAAGGGAGTTCCTGGGCTGCCGTCAGAGGAAGGCCATGAGATCGAGAAGACGCCGGAGATCCTTGAGAAGATTTCTCGGGCAAGTCTCTCGCCGTCAGCTCTGCAGAACTATATAGACTGCCCGATGCGCTTCTATTATTACACTGTTGCCAAATTGAAGAAGGAGAAGGAAGTGGTTGAGTCGATGGATGCCGCCATGATCGGAAATGTCTATCATAATACGATGTGGGCGCTTTTCACTTCGGAGGAAGAGATGCTATCGGATAATGTGTATGACAAGCGTAAGACGAAGCCTGAGCCTATGACAAAGGTTACTAAAGAGTATCTGGAGTCATGGAAGAAACGTGAGAAGGATGTGCGCAGGAAGGTGGAGTCGCTCATGCGTGAGGAGCTCGGTACAGATGAGATATCCGGCCGCAATCTGGTTACTGCCAGCGTGATTGTAAGATATGTGATGGAAACCATAAAGAGAGATGTCGAGCTTCTTTCATCATGGAATGCCGGCCACTTCCAGATAGTTGGGCTGGAGAGGCCTCTGTCAGCTGAGATGTATGGACTGAAATTTTATGGTGTGGCAGATAGAATAGACCGGATAGGAGAGCTTGGTGTTGTCAGAATGGTGGATTATAAGAGTGGAAAGGATGATCCTTCCGTGCTGAATACTCAGGATGCAAAAGCAGCGGAAGTGGCGGAGACTATTTTCAATGGCGATAAGGAAAAACGCAAGAAAGTCAAGGCGGGACTGCAGTTCTTTATATATGACAAGATGCTGCAGGCAAACGGGATTGCTCCGCTTAACGACGTGTGCAACTCGATGTATGCAACGTCTGGACTCTTCTCTCAGCCTCCGGCAGTATGTCCTTTGAACCAGACGTTTGCAAAGGAGATGGATCAGCGTCTTGAGAGTCTTCTCAAGGAAATCCAGAGCCCTGAGGTTCCTTTCAGAATGACAGAGGAAGTGAAGAACTGTGAGTGGTGTGACTTCAGGATGATATGTGGCAGATAAAAAGGATTTGATATGATAGAGATCATAAAAGCTTCGGCCGGTTCGGGCAAGACGTTTACACTTGCCAGAAAATACATAATGCTTTTGCTTCAGAATGAGGACAGGTATGCGTATAGGCATATTCTGGCGGTGACCTTTACCAATAAGGCTACAGAAGAGATGAAGTCCCGAATCCTGAAGGAACTTCATATTCTTGCTACAGATCCGCAGAAGTCTGACTATTACAAGGATTTTGTCCCTGCGTATTACCAGTCTGATCCCGACCTGAAGAAGGCTGCGGAAACAGTCTTGTGCAATATCCTTCATGACTACAGCGCCTTTGCTGTCAGTACGATCGACAAGTTCTTCCAGCAGACCCTCAAGGCATTCTCCAGAGAGATAGGCCAGTTTGCCTCATATCAGATCGAGCTGGACCGAGATTCGCTCATCGCTGAGAGTGTGGACAGGGTGCTGGACTCAATGACAGGGGAGAAGAAGGATGAGAAAAAGCTTAAGTGGCTGACTGATAATACCATATCTCAGATAGAGAATGGTGAGGGATACAAGCTTGACTATACGTTGAAGAATGTGGCTCTCCGTCTTAAAAGTGAAGAGCATAGAACGTTGGTTGAGACTGCCGGGTTGGATGAGGATTTCATCTATGGGGAACAGGAACTGAAGAAGCTTGCCGACGGTTGTGACCGTGTGTGCAAAGACTATATTACTGCATTGAAGGATGCAGCCCGCAAGGTGCTTGATGCTTTCGCTCAGGCCGGCATTGATCCATACGACACCAAGAGCCATTTCATGTCGAAGTGGATGGATAAATATATTAATCTTAAGCCCTCGTCAGAAGTGCCGTATCCGACGGAGAGCTTCGTGAACAATGCTGAGGATCCTTCCGGCTGGTTCCCGAATGCAAAATCCCATCTGAAGGGTGCTGTTACTTCAGATATCATCAGCTCGGTCAGCGACTTTCTGGCCTTGTTCGGTCAGGAGTACAATGTATATAACACTGCTCTTCTTCTCAAGGCTCAGGTTTATGGATTCGGCATAGCCAACGAACTCTATCATGAGTTCGAGGCCCTGCTCAAGGAGAAGAATGTTCTGAGTCTGGATGACTCCAATACCATTCTCAAGAATATCATTGACGGAACAGAGACGCCTTTCATATACGAAAAGCTGGGTGTCCGTTATGAGCATTTCCTCCTGGACGAGTTTCAGGATACATCGCGTGTACAATGGGATAACTTCCGTCCTCTGCTGAAGAACAGCATTGACAGCGGTTTCTATAACCTTATTGTCGGTGATGTGAAGCAGAGCATCTACCGTTTCAGAAACTCGGACTGGAAGCTTCTCAGAGACGAGGCTCCTAATGGTTTCGGGAAGAATGTGTCCCATGATACGCTTGAGGATAACTGGAGAAGCTATGGAAATATCATACGTTTCAATAACTCCTTTTTCTCTACTATAGCAGAAGTCCTTGATAAGAAGCTTGGCTTTGAGGAGAAGGATGGAAAGGTGGAAGACGGAGTGATGACCGGTATCTATGAAGATGTCAGGCAGAACATCAAGAAGGACCATGACGGCGCGGTAAGACTTACATTCTGCTCTCGCGAGGATGAATTGCAGGCAATCCTGGACTCTATCAATGCAGCGTTGGCTAAGGGCTATGCATACAAGGATATTGCTGTTCTTGTACGTTGGAACAAGGATGGATCCGAGGTTGCTTCTCACTTGATCGCCAATAATATTGGTGTGGTGACGGATGATTCGCTCATGATTTCCTCTTCATTGACCGTACGGCGCCTTGTCTCTCTTCTTTCCAGCATAGATAATCCTGATGATTCAATGGCCAGGTACCTGGCGGAACATCTTGAGGTCGAGATACCGGAGAGTTATTCGTCAATCATTGACCTGTGCGAAGATCTGCTCAGAAAACTTCGTGACCACAACGAGAATGTCTTCAATTCAGAGGTGCTGTACGTGCAGTCTTTCATGGATGTGTTGAGGGAGTATGTCGAAAGAAACGGCAACAGTCTCCATGCCTTTCTTAAGGATTGGGAAGGAAATACCCAGAGTATCAGTTCGCCGAAAAACGGTGACTCTGTAAGAATCATGACTGTACATAAGTCTAAGGGACTGGATTTTCCATATGTCATCGTTCCTTTTATGGAAGGAATAAGCTTGTCCCGCCAAGAGAAGAAGTGGTGTCGTCCTGATGTGAAGGGAACTGCTTTGGAGGGAGTGGCTGAAGGCGTGTATGATGTGACGCTTTCAGGAAAGAGTGAAAAGACCCTGTTTGCATCCCATTATAAAGATGAGACCCTGCTGCAATATGTCGATAACATGAATGTAGTGTATGTCGCTCTGACACGTGCGAAGGAATGTATGGAGATCATATCTGCTTTGCCAGAGGAGGGCGATAAGGATTTCTCTCAGTTGCTATATTGGTATGCATGCAAGCATGGTGAGAAACTGGGCTTCAGAAGAGAGGATGATAGTTTCTTCTATGGGGAGATTCCGCAGAAGTCAGATAAGAAGAACGATGATGATGCGGATTCGCTTACTGCAGACTTCAGTTCATGGCCTATAGGTGATCGCCTTAGGTTTAAAGCTGATTCAGCTGATTTCTTCAATGAGGACGGTGAGACCGGAATGGCGGCATCGCATCGTATAAAAGGAATCGTGCTGCATGATATATTGGCCCATGTCAATGTGAAGTCCGACATAGAGCCGGCCGTGGAGGATGCAGTGCTTGCCGGAGTGATATCTGCGGATGAGGCTGGTGCAGTCAAGGAACTTCTGTATGACCGCATATGCTCGGTAGAGTCCGAGGGATGGTTCAGTGAGGAGAATGTGTCTGTCCTGAACGAAATGGAAATCATCAGTTCAAAGGGTAAGATTTATCGTCCGGACCGAGTCGTGAAAGTCGGAAATTCAGTCAAGATCATAGATTACAAGTTTGGCGAACATAACAATGACTATGAGAAGAAGCTGAAGGAATATGCAGATGTGTGGGAGGAGATGGGTTATTGCGTCGATTCAGCATGCCTTTGGTATGTAGCTACCGGTGAGATACTCCGGGTTCTGTAATAAAGTCTGTGAGAAAATTTGTATATTTGCAGGTTACATGATAAAGGATTATGGAGAATAAGGAAATAGATACTTGCAAGCTGCTCTACAATACGGAAAGAGTAAGGCTGTATATTCCGGAATACGGACGTAACGTCCAGAAGATGGTCGATTACCTCAAGACTATCGAGGACAGAGATAAGAGAAACGAGCAGGCGAAGGCTGTCATCAAGGTTATGGAGATCATTAATCCTGCCGTAAAGCTTCAGGAGGATTATGAGCATAAGCTTTGGGATCACCTGCATATTATTTCTGGCTTTAGCCTCGATGTGGATTCCCCATATCCTGTTCCTGCGCCGGAAAGTCTGAATGAGAAACCGATGATGGTGCCTATTGAGAAGCGTCCGATCAAGGCTACTCATTATGGCAGGAATATCGAAAATCTGATCGATCTTGTTGCGTCAACCCCTGATGGAGAGGTGAAGACAGAGATGATCCGTACACTGGCTCTATATATGAGGCAGCAGTACCTGATATGGAACAAGGATTCGGTGTCTGATCAGACGATTTTCCAGGATATCGAAAGGTTGTCGGACAACAGGATCAAAGTTCCTGAAGGATTAGGACTCAATAAGGCGGATTCAGGAGCAAACTTCTCGCGTCCTGGCAATAATCAGTCAAAGGGCAACAGAGGCCAGTGGCAGAAGAACAATCAGAAGAATAATCAGAAGAACAGAAAACAGCATAAATAGACATGGCTGACAAGAAAAAGTCCTCAAAAAAGGGAAAGAATTCAAAAGGCTTCCTCGATTCTTTCAAAATCAATATGACCCCGGAAGGAAAGTCCCTGATGCTCAGATGTATGGGCGTCGTGATTTTCTTGTTCGCGGTCTTCTCGTTTGTTTCATCAGTTTCATATATGTTCACATGGAAGCAAGATCAGAGTCTTGTGGCTCAATCCGGAGTTTCAGGTGACGATGTTGCAAATCTAGGAGGCTCAATGGGACTTAAGTGGGGTAGCTTCCTTGTTGCTGATTTCCTCGGATTGGGAAGTTTTGCCTTCATATTCCTCTTGGGGCTATACGCCATTCGTCTTTTCTTCTGGAAGATGGACATAGGAGTCTTAAGGGTTACATTCATTACAGTGAGCGGTGGATTCATATGCTCGCTGCTGCTCTCTCTCTTTGGCTCAGGTGAGGCTTTTGGAGGAGGTCTTGGAGGTTACGCAGGCTTCGCTGTGGTGGATATGCTTTCTGGCTTTGTCGGAAAATTCGTGACAGTGCTTATGGTTCTGGCCATTGCTGTAGTCTGGCTGCTTTGTGTCAGCGGCAGGTTTGCCCACTGGTTCGCTGTCGCTGGAGAGAATGTCGGTGTCAAGACTCCGAAGGATGAGACAGAGGAGGCATCGGACGATGAAGAAGATGATGATGAGGGTGATGAAGAGGATGAAGAGGAAGAAGAGGAAGAAGAGAACGAAGATGAGGAAGAGGAAGAATATGAGGATGATGAGGAGCAGGATGATGATACACTCCCTGAAGTGGTGCCTATCACAGATGATGACGATGTGCCGGAAGAAGATGAACTGCCGCAAGATGATGATCAGGATGAAGGAACTGATGAGCCCGAGATAATTGAGGAAGATGAGCAGCCTCAGATCGATGTTGTGCGGGATGAGGGGCTGAGCGTGGATGTGCGTGAAGAACTTCCTAGAATAGACAATCGTGAGGAACTGGATCGTTTCGAATTTCCGCCATTGGAACTTTTGGGCGACTACTCCGACAAACAGCATACTGTAAGTCAGCGTGAGCTTGAGATAAACAACTCAAGAATACGTAATACGCTTCAGACCTTTAGGATTGACGTAGATAAGGTTACCGCAGTCGTTGGCCCGACCGTTACCTTGTACCGCGTGGTGCCAGCGCCAGGTGTGAGGATTTCTTCTATCGAGAAGCTTCATAAAGAGATTGCGATGTCGCTTGGCACAGGTGGCGTCAGAGTCGTACAGCTGCATGATAGTGTGGGTATCGAGGTTCCTAATGACAAGCCGTCAATTGTACCTTTGAAGGCATTGCTGAACTCACCGGTATTTCGTGAAACTAAGGCGGAACTTCCGATAGCCATAGGATACACCATCACTCAGGAAGTGAAGACATTTGATCTGACTGATGCGCCGCACCTTCTTGTTGCCGGAGCGACCAAGCAGGGTAAGTCAGTCTGCCTGAATGTCATAATTTCTTCATTGCTGTATGCTAAGCACCCTACAGAGTTGAAGTTTGTCTTCATTGACCCTAAGATGGTGGAGTTTACTGCCTATAATTCATTGCTGAAGCACTACCTTGCCGTCCTTCCGATGGCTCAGAGTGCCGAAGAAGAGAAGAAGCAGGCTATCGTAAAGACTCCTCAGCAGGCAGAGCAGACCCTGAACTCGCTGTGTATCGAGATGGATGAGCGCTATAGGTTGCTTGCTGATGCGGGAGTGAATGACTTCAAGGTGTATAACGAGAAATATAAGGACCGTCACCTGCTCCCGACAGACGGACATAAATATATGCCGTATCTTGTCGTGGTGATTGACGAGTACGCAGACCTTATCATGTCTGGCGGCTCAAATGCCGATGCCAAGAAGTCTGCAAAGAGCATCGAGTCGTCAATCATACGTCTGGCTCAGAAGGGTAGGGCTGCCGGTATTCATGTGATCATTGCGACCCAGCGACCTTCAGTGAATGTGATCACAGGACTTATCAAGGCAAACTTCCCTACACGAATTGCCTTCCGCGTCCTCTCCGGTGCCGATTCCAAGACTATTCTGGATACTACCGGAGCTGAAAATCTGATCGGTAAGGGTGATATGCTATACTACGCCGGCGTCAAGATGGAACGTATTCAGTGTGCCCTTGTCGACATGAAGGAGATCAGGAAAGTGACCAAGTTCATAGAAGATCAGAATGGCTACAGACAGTGCTGCAGCACTCCATATTACCTCCCTGTGCCGGTTTCGCAGGATGGTGAGGCTGGCGGCGGCTCAATCGATATGCAGAATATCGACGGAATGTTTGAGGATGCTGCCCGCCTTGTGGTGACTACACAGAAAGGCTCTACGTCAGACCTTCAAAGACGATTGGGCATGGGATATGCAAGAGCAGGTCGAGTGATGGATCAGCTTGAGGCAGCCGGAATCGTCGGACCTCAGGATGGATCAAAACCGCGAAAGGTTCTTGTCGGAGACTTGATGGAACTCGAAGAGCTACTTGGATCATTCTTAAATTAAATCGGATGAAATCTGTTAAAATCATGATATTGACTGCGTTGTCTTTTCTGACAATGCAGTCTTTTGCGCAGACCCCTCTGGAGTCCCTGCGCAGGATGTTTTCTTCAGGAGCTGTTTCTATGACGGCCGAATACGAGATGATCGTACAGCAGATGCCTGTCGTTGGAAACTCGGAGATACTTCTGCAAGGCAAAATGTATCATCTGCAGGGCAATGGTCTGGAAGTTTTCTGTAATGGCGACGCGCTCTGGACTATAGACGAGTCTTCAAAGGAGATCGTGATCGAGCCATGTGATGCTCTTTACGATGCCTATGTGGCCAACCCTCTCCTTTTGCTTGCTGAACTTGACAGCTATTTTCAGATTAAAAGTCAGAAACAGGTCGGAAGTAATACTGAATATGTATTACACGCCATCAAGGACTGCGGCATATCTAAGGCGCAGGTGACCTTGGCTTCAGACGGCCGTGTTCTGAGTGGCAAGTTTCATCTTGAGGACGGCAACGTCGTTTCTGTCAAGGTGCTGTCAATGAAAAAGACTGAAGAAAGGAGTTTGTCTTTCTTCAGTCCTAGTCGAAAATTCGGTTCTGATTGGGTCGTTACCGACCTCAGATGATTTATTTCTTTCTGATGCAGCGAACTGATGCGCCGAATGATCTGGTATCTGCCTTGCCGATCATCAGGTCCGGCTGCTTGGCTATTATGTAGCGGTAATATGCCATACCCTCTTCTGATTCTACAGTGTCTGCTGTCCAGAAAGCGGCATATTCCATATAACCTTTGAAAATGGCGTTCGGGTAGTTGTAATCGTAGAACTCATCAGCCTTTGGTGAACTGCTCTTCTCTCCGAGCATTGCATATCCGGCTGGTATAATTGCCATTCCGCTTTTGTTTGTTATGTCTCCGACCTCCGGCCAATAGTCCCAGAGTCTTGTCTCATTGAAGTATGCGTTGCCCATGAGAGCTGCAGCGATGCCGCTTATGTTGCTGAATGGTGCAACTTCACCTTCGGCCCCGGCAGCGGCTGCGAGGGCTGTCCAGTCTTCTTCGCTTGGGAGCGTCCAGCCTTCAGGACATACAGTGAGGGCTTCCTCGTAGCTGTAGTATCTTCCGAAAACGTCGCTCATTGCAGTGCAGTTGGAATATGGGGCTCCGGCGGCAATGTTGTCCATGTTCTGAATCATCCAGTCTGTGCTGCCTACAGAAGTGTAATAGTATTTCTTTCCGTTGACCTCCTCAAATGGTGTGTTGGTGTCGATTCCTATGTTAGTGATAGATTCGTTCGCACCTCCGCTGACCACTGTGCAAGTTACCTCTTTTGACTTTGAAACATAGCCCTTTGCATATGCATATCCTCCGACTGTGTATGTCTTGAGGGTGTCGGAGAATGTGAATGTGAACGAACCGTCTGACGGGTTTCCGGACTTGTCCAGACCGTTTTCGAAACGTGTTGTGTCTGACTTAACCATTGTTGGAGTGACTCTCCAGTAATATCCGATTCCTTTGTCTTCAGGATGAGATACTCCTTTGGGAGTTAATGTGACTGTGGCCCCAGGCTTTACATATGCCGGTATAGAGAAACTCATATATCCATCAAGCGATGGGCTCATTGTGCCGTCGTCATCTTTCTTGCATGAAATCACGCTCAAGGCTATCATGCCTGTCAAAAGAAGCTGGCTCAGTTTTTTAAGACTCATTTTCAATCAATGTTTTGTTAAAAATAAACGTACAAAGATGCACATTTTAATTTGAAAATCCTCTACCTTTGTACAAATACTTTGCCCTTAGGTTTATGAAGAAGTCTATTTGTTCTATATTTCTATCGGTCTTTCTTGTCGTATTGAATTCCTGCGCTCCGCAGAAAGATAACTATGTTTCCATCCAGGGATACGCTCAAGGAGGAGTCTACTCGGTGACGCTCAATCTCAAAGGAGTGGATGTGCCGGCTGAGGAGATACGTGATTCGATTGATGCCATTCTCGCCGAAATAGATGTGACCTTGTCCGGATATAACAAGAATTCCATGCTGAGCCGGTTCAATGCAGGAGAGGATGTAGTTCCAAATGAACTTTTTGTTGATACTTATGCACTGGGTTATAAGATATACGAAGAGACTCATGGAGTTGTGGACGTAGCCCGTGCTCCTTTGTTCGATCTTTGGGGCTTTGGATTCAAGAATGATGAGATGCCGTCCGATGAAGAGGTTGACTATGCTCGAAGGAATAGCGGACTGGGCAGATGTTATGATTCGATGGAGGATTATGCAGGCATGAATCTAAACGCGGAGAATCTGCTTCTGGAAAGGGAACCTGTCTTTCCGCAGCTGAACTATAATGCCATAGCTCAGGGCTATAGCTGTGATTTGGTGGCTAAGTACTTGTATTCGATCGGCGTCAAGGATATGCTTGTGAATATCGGAGAAATCTTCTGTGATGGCAGGAACCCGTCAGGTCAGGCGTGGACTGTCGGCATCGATAAGCCGGTTGACGGCAACAATGAGCTTGGTGCTCAGATCCAGGGCGTGTTCAAGGTTCCGGCTGGCCCTCACGGTGTGGTGACTTCCGGAAACTACCGTAAGTTCTATATAAAGGACGGTAAGAAATATGCCCATACCATCGATCCCCGCACCGGATATCCGGTGGATCACTCTCTGCTGAGCGCAACGGTAATCGCTCCCGATGCAATGACCGCCGACGCATACGCGACCTATTGCATGGTAATCGGTCTTGAAGAATCCAAATCATTCTTTGCCGGCCGCACCGACATGGAGGCCTGCCTCATCTACGACGAGGGAGGGGAGTTCAAGACCTGGTGCACTCCGGGCTTCCATCTTGAGGAGTAGGCTACATCGAGGCTATTATACTTAATGAATCCGTCAGGGCTGTCACCAGCCATTCGGTTGCCGATATGAGTAATGCCGGGCAGCATCCGGCAGCGGTGAGCGCCGCCACCAGCAGCGCTGCAGGGATGATCAGACCTGCCAGCGGCACAGCTATCAGGTTGGTCAGCAGGAAGTACTGCGGGAATGTTCCGAAGTAGAGATAGGCCAGAGGACCTGTCGTGATCTGGCATGATATCGAAACCGCCGCTGATTCCCATATCCACTTAAGCCCCCGCCAGTCGTTTTTCCACATTCCTCTCAGCCATGGGAATATGTATGCTATGCCGAAGATTGCGGCATACGAGAGCTGGAAACCGATTTCCGAGACTGCAGTCGGGTCGAAGGTCAGGTGCAGCAGCAAGGATGCGGCCAGGACTCCCTTCAGACTGGTGGGTCTGCCTGTCATTTTCCCGATTTCGTTCAATGTGATGAATATGAACGCCCTTGTGATCGAAGCTCCTGCGCCGGTTGCCAGCGTGTAGAATCCGCAGATGAGGATTGTCAGGACGGATTTGGCACGACGTATTGCCGGCGAGTTGCCTGCAAGTGTCATGATCTTTACGATTATGGCGTAGATAATCCCCAGATGAAGACCGGACAAGGCAAGTATGTGTGAGGCTCCGCTGTCCCGGAAGGCCTGCGCAACATCTTGCGGTATGTCCTCTCTGTTTCCGGTCAGCAGCGCCTTTATGATTCCTCCTGTGTTTTCATTGTCAAACGGTATGCTCCCGATCAAGGCTTCCAGACCTTTGGCAGCCTTATGAGCTGCAATGGTGAGGGGGGCTTCCGACGGGACTTCACTTACCTGCATCTCAAGTCCTGACATTCCTATGAACGCTCCGCATGACATGGCGCACGCGGCAATAAAGACCCACTGGAGATGGCGGTCCCATCGTCTACGACGTGAATACATGAGCAGTGCGGAAGACAATAAGATTGTCCCCGATGCAATGATGTGATATGTGGTGCTGATGATGCTGGGAAAGGCTCCCGAGTAGACTGATGCAGTGACTCCTGCTGCAAACAGGAACGCAAACCCTGCAATCTCTTGCCAGGCTTTCATTTCGTTCCTATTTTTTGCTAAAGTAGTCATTATTTTTATAACTTTGCATAGATATACTGAAAACAGAAACAAAAACTATATAAAATGATCATTCTAGTTGTAAATTGTGGAAGTTCTTCTCTTAAGTATCAGCTTCTTGATATGAAGAACGACGAAGTGTATGACCTTCTTGCAAAGGGTATTGTTGAACGTATCGGCATGGAGACAGGATGCCTCAAGCATCAGGCTACCGGTAAGGAGCAGTTCCTCAGAGAGATGCCTATTGAAAACCATACAGTTGCCATCAAGGCTGTCATGGATGCGCTTCTTGACAAGGAGTATGGCGTGCTCAAGACTCTTGAGGATATCGAGGCAGTAGGACACCGTGTTGTTCATGGAGCAGAGGAGTTCGTATGCAGCCAGCTTATCACTGACAAGGTGATCGAGCAGCTCAAGAAATGCTCGGTATTCGCGCCTCTTCACAACCCTGCAAACATTCTCGGAATCGAGGCAGTGACAGCAGTCCTTCCTACAGTTCCTCAGGTGGGCGTCTTCGATACTGCATTCCATCAGTCTATGCCTGCATATGCATACATGTATGGTCTTCCATACGAGTATTATGAGAAGTATGGAATCCGTCGCTACGGCTTCCACGGAACAAGCCATAAGTACGTTTCAGCAAAGGGTGCCAAGTTCGCTGGCCTTGAGCTTGAAAACTCCAAGATCATTACCTGCCACCTCGGTAACGGCAGCTCGATCGCGGCTGTAGTGAACGGTAAATCAATCGATACAACAATGGGATTCACTCCGCTCGAGGGCCTTATCATGGGTACACGCAGCGGTAGCGTCGATCCTGAGGTCGTAACATATATCCAGGAGAAGGAAGGACTCTCTGCAAAGGAAATGAGTACCATCCTCAACAAGAAGAGTGGCTTCCTCGGTCTTTCATGCGTTTCTTCTGACGCACGTGACCTTGATGATGCTGCAAACGAAGGAAATCCAAAGGCTAAGCTCGTGCTCAAGAAGCTCACATACGAGATCACAAAGTATATCGGTGCATATGCGGCTGCAATGAACGGTGTGGACCTCATTATCTTCACAGGCGGTATCGGCGAGAACAACAGCCGTCTGCGCCGCAGAGTCTGCGAAAACCTCACCTATATGGGTGTCAAGTTTGATTATGACGCAAATGTAGTGCGTGGTGTCGATACTATCATCACAATGCCGGATTCTAAGGTGAAGGTTGCCCTCGTCACTACAAATGAGGAACTTATGATCGCTCGTGATACAATGAATATCGTTCAGAACGAAGAATAATATGTTTACAAAATTTGAACAGATCTATGCCGAGCTTAATAGCCGCGGCACTAGAAAGAGAATGGTTGCTGCATGGGGTGTTGACAGCCATACGGTAGCAGCTGCTGGAAAGGCAGTGGAGCTTGGTCTTGCAGATGTTACACTTGTTGGTGATCAGGACATGATCGCTGCAGCATGCAAGGAAGAAGGCATCGATATTTCAAGATTCACTATCGTACACAATCCTTCAGAACTTCCTTCGGTAGCACAGGCGGTACAGATGATCCGTGACGGTGAGGGTGACTTCCTTATGAAGGGCCTCTGCTCGACAGACAAGTTCCTCCGTGCCATTCTTAACAAGGAAACAGGACTTCTTCCTCCAAAGGGAACCCTGACTCATTGCACCACCCTTGAGATTCCTTCATACCACAAGCTCCTTTTCGTGGGAGACGTGGCAGTGATTCCTGCTCCTGATTTCAAGCAGAAGCAGATCATCATGGAGTGGCTGGTAAAGACTGCAAAGGCAGTTGGAGTTCAGACACCAAAGGTTGCCATACTTGCAGCCACAGAGCAGGTGCTTCCAAGCCAGCCGGCTTCAGTAGAGGCAGCCATGCTCTCAAAGATGGTGGATCGTGGTCAGATCAAGGGCTGCATAGCGGACGGCCCGCTTGCCCTTGACGTTGCAATCGACATGGAGTCTGTTCAGATCAAGGGCCTTGTAAGTCCAGTGGCTGGTGATGCCGACTGTATCCTGTTCCCTAACATCGAGTCTGGCAATGTCTTCTATAAGGCAAACTCCAAACTGGTTCCAGGAGTAAGACAGGCTGGTCTTCTTGTAGGTGCAAAGGTTCCATGCGTGCTCTCAAGCCGTGCAGACAGCATCGATACAAAATTGAATTCAATCGCTATCGCAGCAATGTTTTAATATTGTCATGAAAGGTAAAATACTTATAATCAATCCGGGCTCAACCTCGACGAAGATTGGATTCTACGAGGACGGACAGCAGAAATTTGAGAAGAATCTGAATCACTCTGCAGAGGAAATCGCAAAATATGAGTCGGTGATGCATCAGGGCGGCATGCGTCGTGATGCAATTGTAAACTTTCTCACAGAAAACGGAGTGGAGCTCGATTCCATCGACCTCATAATGGCTCGTGGAGGTCTCATTACGCCTATCCAGACCGGTGTATATGAAGTGACACAGGAAATGCGCGAAGCGCTGATGGCAGGTCGTGACGGAGTGCATGCATGTAACCTCAGTGCTCTTATAGCCGACGACATGGCTGCAGATATCAATAAGTCACGTGCGGAAAAAGGCATTGATGGAATATGCAAGGCATATATTGCTGATGCTCCTACTTCGGATGACATGCTTCCGGAACTCAAGATTTCCGGACATCCAGCATTCCCTCGCAGACCGGCATTCCATACTTTGAACTCCCGCGCGATGGTGCGTCGTTATGCCCGTAACGTTGGAAAGAGCAATAAGGATGTGACCGTTATTGTTGCCCATATGGGTGGCGGTACTTCGGTATCGCTCCACAAAAACGGTCTTGTAATCGACGTGAACGATGCTCTTGGTGGTGACGGACCTATGAGTCCGGAGCGCGCAGGTTCTGTTCCGGCTTTCCCTCTTGTAGAGATGTGCTTCAGCGGTCAGTATACCAAGGCCGAAATAAAGAAGATGCTCGTTGGAAAGGGTGGAGCTGTAGCGCACCTTGGCACTAACGATTTCCGTGAGATTGAAAACCGTGCTGTAGCAGGGGAGAAACAGTATGTTGATTTCTTGAATGCTTATTGTATCTCTGTCGCTAAATACATCGGCTCGATGGCGACAGTCGTAGGCGGAAAGGTAGATGCTATCATCCTGACCGGAGGTATTGCTTACGGAAAACCAATCACAAATCCGATCAAGGAAATGGTTCAGTTCATTGCTCCGGTTGAGGTGTACGCTGGAGAGAACGAACTCGAGTCTCTTGCTGAAAACGGATATGGTATCCTTGCAGGAGAGTTTGAAGTAAAGACCTATTCCAGAGGGTAATCATCTGTAAATAAGTCGACTTTAGGAAGCTTAGAGCTGTAAAGACGACGACATTCATCTAAAAGGGCGTCAGTATTCTTCGTGAATCTGGGGCCCTTATATGTACTTGTATTGGTTACAAGAATCCAGCATTCTCCGTCAGGATAATGTCTGATCAGAGCACTTGTGCCGGCCAGGGTTCCTGTCCTGTTCCAACCTTTTCTAGGATCGGTGTCGTTCCATCCGAGAGAGAACGTGTTCTCGTCGATGTACTCGGTCATCTGCTTGAAACTTTTCTTTGAGATGATGTCCTTCACATGATCATCACCGTCGATCGAAGCAACGAGACGGGCGAGTTCAACCGGAGAGCTGATCCATGCGCCTGCTCCTGACAGAAGAGGGAGGTTCGAGCCTCCGTAACATCTTTCTACCGAGTCTTCCGGGTGCTGGAAGTCAGGGATGTATTTGCCGTCACCTTCGTGGGTGTAGTGTCTTACCTCGTTTGCCCTTTTGTCGCTGTAGTATATGCCTCCGATATGCATGTCGTAGCAGCCTGCAGGCTTGAGTACCTGCTTCTTGATGAACTCTTCGTATGGCATGCCTGAGGCCTTTTCTATCACCTCTGAAAGCAGCATGTATCCAAAGTTTGAGTATGATGTGTATGTGCCTGGATCGGCTTTCAACTTATTGCCAAGAACAAGGGTGAAATAATCTTCTTTTGTAGGTGGATGGTCCAGACGCATCTGATTCTGGACATCAATGGAAGAAAATACAGGATCTCTGAAGAATCCGCCTTGGTGGCGCATGACGTGTTCGACAGTTATGTCCTGGTATTTTTTATCGCATTTGGTCAGCTCGTTGAAGAAATCGTCGTTCAATATGCCCTCAGGCCCGAATACCTTGTCCTTGATTGTAAGCTTTCCCTGATCCTGCAGAACCATTATGCCTGCTGCGGTAATAAGCTTTGATACAGACGCGACCCTCATGATGTGCCCGACATCCATTTTGATCTCCTTCTCCTGGTCAGCCCATCCATAGCCTTTGGCATATACAAGAGAGTCGTTGCGAGTGATGGCAAGTGATGCTCCCTTGATGTGCCAGTTCCATATGTACTTCTCGATCTTTTTGTCCAGGCCTTCCAGTTCCGGTACCTGAGACATCTCGTTGGTCAGCTCCTTGTTGAGTTCCTTGGACGGCAGGACTTCCTCTGTCTTGTTCTCAGAGGGGCGCTGTCTGAGGTATCCTGCAATAAACACGGCCGCCAGAACAGCGGTCATGAATCCAAAAAATCGTGTCTGTCTGCTCTTTGATGAACGTCTTTTTCTAGTCATTTTAAAGTCAGGTTTTAGAGCTGTCCGTCAAGTACATTGGCGCTGTCTCCGTCATGAAGTG
>JAEIGA010003322.1_pt1 | contig 25255 bp, 19 predicted proteins | sample 9270691 | NCBI WGS metagenome assembly JAEIGA01 (sample SAMN17057246, study PRJNA624740) | gut metagenome | biome: biome; isolation source: fecal sample | host: Bos grunniens | place: China: Xizang | collected 2019
GAAAATGAAGCAAACTTCTGGCTTGCCAATAGTCCAACCCGTAAAGTACAGGGCTCTGTGCTAGATTGTTTTACTAAAATTGAACACAGTAAGCCCATGTTATCTGCGTCTAAAACCAAGGATATCAACGATATTAAAAAGTTCCTTGGTAATCATGCATTCTATTGCAGCTACAAGTTAGATGGATTGACCCTTGTAGTTCGCTATAGTGATGGTAAATTTGTGCAAGCCGTTACGAGAGGTACCGGTATCATTGGTGAAGATGTTACGGAGCAAGCCAAGATGATTGCAAATCTACCTATGTGTATTCCCTACGACGGTGATCTAGAACTTCGTGGTGAGTGTGTGGTTTCGTGGGATAACTTTAACAAGATTAATGAAAAACTTGAAAACAAATATTCACATCCTCGAAATCTAGCAGCGGGAAGTTTGCGTAATCTTGATACAAATATTACAAAGGAACGCAATCTTTCTTATGTTGTATTTGAATGTGTCTCCGACTTGTATGACGAAAATATTTTATTTGATTCTAAGTGGGATGAGCTTGGGTATCTTGATTATCTTGGTTTTGAAACTGTTGGAAGACGCCATGGAAATGTCGATGATTGTGTCGATGACATGCACCCAGAGAATTCTAAATACCCCGTGGATGGTTTGATATTTGAACTTTGTATGAAGTCATACTCAAGGTCTATGGAATCAACAGCACATCATGAGGGTTGTAGAATGGCACTCAAGTGGGCAGATACGGCATATGAAACAACATTGCTTGATGTCGAGTGGAACCCAACGAGAACTGGCTTAATTTCTCCAGTTGCTATCTTTGAAGAAATCGACCTAGACGGAGCTCTAACCACACGAGCGACACTTCATAATCTGTCTATTATCAAACAACTTGAACTTGGTCTTGGAGATACTATAACGGTATACCGTAGTAATATGGTAATCCCCAAGATTGATGATAACTTAACTAGAAGTAATACATTGGTTATTCCTGATAAATGCCCTTGTTGTGGCACAGAAACAGTTGTTAAAGATACAGATAATAGCCAGGTGCTTATGTGTCCTAATACAGATTGCTCCGCTAAGAAGATTGCACAGTTTACTCACTTTACAAGTCGTAGATGTATGAACATCGAAAACTTAAGTGAAAAAACACTAGAAGCTTTAATCTCACATGGATTTCTACGGAATTTTAAGGATATTTACCATCTTTCAGACCACTATAGTTACCTTGTTCGTCTTGATGGGCTTGGAAAAAAATCAGTTGATAATCTGCTGAAATCCATTGAAGATTCAAGAAATGTAAAATTGGAGAATTTTATTGCCGCTTTAGGCATCCCCAATATTGGATTGTCTGCAGCAAAAACTATTTCTAATTATTTCAATGGGGAAATTTATAAATGGCTTGGTGCATATTTCGATAGTTTTAATTGGACAAAGCTAGAAGATTTTGGAAGCATTATGGCCAAGAGCATTGAAGAATATTTATATTATCACATCGCAGATGTCGAGGATCTTGCAGATGAAATGAATTTTATTGCCCAAAATGTTAGTAGTGATAAATCTCTTGACGGATTGAAGTTCTGTATTACTGGTTCATTCAGTCAATCCAGAGATAGCCTCAAGAAGGCGCTAGAAGACCGTGGAGCCAAGTTTGTAAGTTCAGTAAGTAAGAACCTGGATGTGCTTTTCTGCGGCGAGAAAGCAGGCAGCAAGCTAACAAAGGCACAGCAACTAGGAGTACGAGTTGCTAATGAAAATGAATTAATGAAAATGTTGGAGGATTAAATTATGAACGAACTATATTTTCTAGGTATGGACATCACAGAAGAAACTAAAGCACTAGTTGATTTCACAACAATTACATGCACGGATGGTATGACCGAAAATGAATTAGAAGCATATAAGCTAGGTATTAAAAATACTCTTTCTGCTCTCAAAGCTGTGCTCAACAATGACGATATGCCAGTTATTAATATTTGTGGTCTAGATATTCAAACAGAACTTTCTATTGATGATCTAGAAGAATATTGTTCGACTTTATATTAAGGAGGAAACATATATGCAGTATGTATTGATTTTCATACTTGGCTCTTGGTTTGGTTTTGGAGTTGCTGCCGTTTTGAGCGCTAATAAAAGTAAGAAGGAGTAATTATGGCCAATATTGTAAATAATTATTGCAGTACAGTAGTAACAATATTTAAAGACGTTAAAAATAACTATGAAAATAATCTTGAGATTATTAAACAAACTGAAGATGAACTCAATGACCTTTATCACGAATGTGAGTTGGCTGATCCAAAGGATATGTATAACGGTTGGAAGATTTATAGGGCAATCCGTGAGACTCGTATTCGTAGACGTGCTGCAAAAGAGGAAAATGAAATTCTAAAGGATATGTACGAATATTTAAATAGCCAAGCAGGTCAGACTTTTAAAAGCAAAGTACAATCCATTCAAGGTAACGCAGCAAAAATTCGATCCACACAAGAATCAAGAACTTATCAACCGAGACAAAGAGACGATTTAACGATTACAGACAAACACTCGACCGCGCATAAACCATTTGAACAGATGCTTAAAGAATTTAATCAAACCAAGGTTACGATGCAAGGAGGTAAACTACGCAAGTGACCCTCTTGACAATACGAAATTAATGTGGTATAATACACACGACAAAATGAAAGGAGCATATAATATGGATACAGAGAACAAGAATGAAAAGGTCGATGAACAGATTAATCTTTTTGATGATACTGAACATCAGATTGAACCAAAAGAAAAAGATGAACTAAAAGAGGCAATCGAAGATACGCTAGATAAGCTTCGCATGCAGTCAATGCTTCTAGGCGCACAGGCTATGTGTCAAACAATTCTAGATAAGATTTTAGTGTTTGAAAGAAAGCCTGGAAGTAAGTCGAATAATGACCACAAGAGACTTATTAAAGATATTAAGAACTTTTGTGAAGTAGGCCTATCTAGAAAAGTAAATACAGATGGTACAACAGAATCAATTGAAAACGCTGAATCTGAAACAGTACAAAATTAATGGCGGTGGTTAGATGAAAGTAGAGATCAAATGGCACGAAGATATGTGGCAAGAGATTAAAAACAATGCAATGTTTACAATACATAAAGATAGTGGAAAATATCCAGATTCAAAATGGAAGAAAGATATATTACTGTCTGAGCATTCTCCAATAAGAAGCGGCAGACTGATTATCAATTGCTATAATGTTCCCACATTTGTTATTAATCACCTTGTAAGACATAATGTTGGGTTTACTCCATTCGTGTCTTCTTTAAGAGACGATAGATCTGAATACGAAGACGGAAAGGTTCCTGATAGAAACACACCTAACAGTGTTAGATTTGATGGCAACTTCCAGAGCTTTATAAACATCACAAGAAGAAGAGAGTGTACTTCTGCATCCAAAGAAACAAGAGAGTTTTGGAACAAAGTGCTACTTGCTATCAAAGAATTTGAACCAGAACTATATAGTAGATGTGTAAGAGAATGTATTTACAGGGGCGGCTGCCCTGAATATCCAAAGAGTTGCGGATGGTGGAATGGTTTTTGCCAAAAACATAAAAATTGCAATTTATTAGATATTCATGAAAGATATGATGTTTACAATAAGGATAGAGGTGACACAAATGACTAAGCCATTATTCCTCTTCGTTGGAAAATCTGCAAGCGGCAAAACTACAACTGCAAATATATTGGCAGAAAAGCATGGGTATACTCAAGTAGAATCATATACAACAAGAAAGCCAAGATTTAATAATGAATCTGGACATATCTTTGTAACTGAAGAAGAGTTTAATAATTTAGGAGAGCTTGCAGCATACACTTTTTACAATGACAATCATTATGGCACTACATTTGAACAACTAGAAAATTCAGATATTTATGTCGTTGATGTTCCCGGTGTTGAGTCTTTGTTGGAAAAACTTAAAAACGACAAGAGGTCAATCTGTATTTTGTACTTTAAGACATCTGTATATAATCGCATTCTTCGTATGATTGATAGAGGAGATGGCGATATGATGATTATTTCTAGACTATTACAAGACGAGAAAGACGATTGGTTAAAACAGTTGGAGTCGTTGGTGTGGAAATATTCTAATATATTCGGCAAGGATGTACAACTATACAATGTTAATGCAAACGGCAATCTAAAAAATGTTCTAGAACTCGTTTTGTATTATATGAATAGGCACAAGGAGGATTAACATATGGTTTTATGTGTAGATGTTGACGATGTAATTTGCAATTTACAAGAAGTCGTTGTGAATTTATTTAACAAAAGATATAACTCACATTATACGTTAAATGATTTTACAGAGTACGACATAATGAATGTACTACCAACACAGGATGCCATAGTGATGAAAGACATGTATGGTGAATCTGGGCTGTACAATAAGGTTCGACCTATTCCAGGATCTCAGGAAGCACTAGAAAAGCTGATAAATTTAGGACATCAAGTATATTTGGTGACTGCTGCTGTGTCAAAAACTTATGGTGAAAAAGTAGCATTTATTAAGCGATTTTTCCCATATATTGATGAAAATCATATTGTATCTATGAAACATAAATGGATGTTTAAATGTGATTTAATGATTGAAGATAATTTACAGACACTATTAGCAAAACCTAATTATCATAGAGTTTGTTTTAATCAACCATGGAATCAAACCAATAAGGATTGGGTGTATGGAATTCACCGCTGTTACAATTGGGATGATGTATTTGAAGCTATTAATAAAATTAATGAATTGGAGTGATTAGTATTGATTAAAATTTTAAAAAAGAACGGTGATTTGCAGAATTTTAATGGTGAAAAAATCAAAAGAGCCATTAGAAAAAGTGCAGAAAGAGTATGTATTACATTAACTCCATCCGAAGAAAAAAAGATTGTAGATACAGTTAAAAAGCAATTACAATACAATGAGGTGCCAGTTCCGGTTAGCACAGTTCATAACATGGTTGAATGTGCACTTGATTCCATTAATGCGAATGTGGCAAAAAGCTATAGAGAATACAGAGATAATAAATCTGCGTTCGCATCTATGCTAGATAAGGTGTATAATAAGAAGCTTTCCCTAAGTTTCATTGGAGATAGAAGTAATGCCAATGCCGATAGTGCATTAGTAACAACACAAAAAGCAATTACATATAACGAATTAAATAGTGAACTTTACAAGAAATTCTTTTTAACTCGTAATGAAGAAAAGGCAATGAGTGATGGCTATATTTATATTCACGATAGAGGATCTAGACTTGACTCAATGAATTGCTGTTTGTTTGATATGCCAAATGTTCTAAAGGGTGGTTTCAGAATGGGTAATCTAGACTACAGTGAGCCTAAGAGTCTTGATGTTGTGTTTGATTTAATCGCAGATATTTCAATGAATGCAGCGGCTTGTCAATACGGTGGCTTTAGTTTGAGTGAGATTGATAAATTGCTTGCACCTTATGCGGAAATGTCATATCAAAATTATATCGATGAATATAAATCAATTGTTACAGATACAAATGGAGAATACTTTGATTGTGATGCAGATAAATATGCCACAGAAAAAGTCTATAGAGATATGGAGCAAGGTTTTCAGGGATGGGAAATGAAATTTAACTCTGTAGCAAGTTCAAGAGGTGATTATCCATTTACATCAATTAGCTTTGGTCTTGGAACTAGCAAATTTGAAACAATGGCATCCTCTGTCTGTATGAAAGTGCGTAAAAACGGACAAGGAAAGAATGGATTCAAACATCCAGTATTGTTCCCTAAGTTAAGTTTCTTCTATGACGAGAATCTACATGGAAATGGTAAAGAACTAGAATGGTTGTTTGATGAAGCAATCGACTGTTCTAGTAAAGCAATGTATCCAGATTATATTAGTTGCACTGGCGATGGCTATGGACCATCTATGTATAAGAAGTATGGAACTACAATTTCTAGAATGGGTTGCCGCGCAAATCTTAGTCCATGGTATGAAAGAGGTGGCATGTTCCCAGCGGACGAAAATGACAAACCTATTTATGAGGGACGCTTTAATCTTGGAGCAATTTCACTACACTTCCCAATGATTGTTGCAAAAGCACAACAGGAAGAAAAGGATTTTTATGAGGTTTTAACTTATTATCTAGATATGTGTAGAGCTATTCATAAAAGAACATTTGCATATCTGTCTCATAAAAAGGCAGGAACTAACCCTCTAGGATTCTGTCAAGGCGGCTTCTATAATGGTAATTTCGATTATGAGGATGAAATTGGTGAAGATTTCTTAAGACCAATGACAATGAGTTTTGGTATTACCGCATTAAATGAAGCAAGTGTTTTAATGACCGGAAAGTCAATTGTAGAAGACAATACCTTTGCAATTGAGGTTCTGAAATTTATTAACGAATACGCTGACAAATATAAGATAGAAGATAATATCCTATATGCCATTTACGGCACACCTGCAGAATCATTATGTGGTCTACAAATTGAGCAGTTCAAAAAGAAATATGGTATTGTCAATGGTGTTTCTGATAGGCCATATACAACAAACTCATTCCATTGTGGTGTATGGGAAGATATTACACCTATTCAAAAGCAAGATATTGAATATCCCATGTTCCATCTGTGCAACGGTGGCAACATCCAATATTGTAGATATAAGCTTGGATACAATATCGAGGCGATTAAGACACTTGTCAGAAGAGCAATGAAAATGGGATTTTATGAGGGTGTAAATCTAGAACTTGACTATTGTGAAAAGTGTGGACATCAGTTTATAGATAGTGATGTCTGTCCTAAGTGTGGTAGTGAAGAAATCACTCGTATAGAACGCATGAATGGATATTTAGGATATAGTAGAGTGAACGGTAGAACAATGTATGCCGATCACAAACTTGAAGAGTTCAAAGATAGGGTGAGTATGTAATATGCAATATCACAACATAACACATTGTGACATGCTGAATGGTCATGGTATCAGAGTAACACTTTGGGTTGCTGGTTGTGAGCATCATTGTAAAAACTGTCAAAATCCGTTTACATGGGATGTCCATGGTGGCATCCCATTTGACAAAGATGCTTATGATGAAATATGCGAAGATTTAAAACAAGATTATTGTTCCGGATTAACTCTTAGTGGTGGAGATCCGATGCATATAGATAACAGAGAGACTATTTTAAGACTTTGCCAAAACATCAAGATGCAATTTCCTAAAAAAACAATTTGGATGTATACAGGGTATACATTTGAAGAAATTAAAACATCTCCAATTTTACAATATATCGATATTTTAGTAGACGGAAAATATATAGAAGAACTAAGAGATATTGAAATGCCTTGGGTTGGAAGCACAAATCAGCGCATAATTGATGTTAAGGAAACATTTAGGAAAAACAAAATTGTAACAATACAAAATTAATATAAGGGGGATTAAATATGGAAGACAAGAAAAATATTTATTGCAAGTTCACATATAAATGTGGGATTTGTGGAGAAGAATATAACTCCGTTCTAGATAGAGCGCATTGCGAAATTAAATGTGCTAAGAAAGCCGAAGAAGCAGCAAAGAAAGCTGAAGAAGAAAAGAAGGCAGCGGAGATGGCTATGCGCAAAGAAGCCGTTGACGAAGCGCTTGAAAATCTGCATAGACTTGTAACCGAATTTGTGAAAGACTACGGCCACTATGAATACGGTGACGGAGGCGACGACACAAATTTCTACTGGCCAACTAGAGTATGGCATAATTTTTGGAATTAATAGGAGGAAATAATATGGTAGCTAATATTAAGTTTGCAAAGGTTCATCCTAATGCAAAGATTCCTACAAAACGCAATGAGGACGCAGCCTTAGATATTTATGCTTGTTTTGACCTAGATTGGATTGGCATCGAACCACACACAAGCAAACTAATTCCAACTGGAATTGCATCTGCATTCGATCCTAATTGGGCAATTGTGTTTCGTGAAAGAGGGAGCACGGGTGTAAAAAATATGAAAATTAACGCTGGCGTAATTGATAGTGGTTTTCGTGGAGAATATTTTGTGAGTTTATATAATGGCAACGATGTACCTGTTTACATCACAAAATATATGGATGGCGAACAGGCACCAGAACCCAAAAATGCAATCTTATATCCTTATTCAAAAGCAATTGCACAGGCGTTAGTGGTTGAAGTTCCTTCAACTAATATTGAAGAAATTTCTTATGAAGAACTTCAGGCAATTCCATCTGAGCGTGGAACTGGAGCACTTGGTAGCTCAAACAAGTAACAACTAAATAAAAAATACGGAGTACTGGAATGAATCAAAAACCAGTACTCCGTAAAATTTTGTGTGAAGATATACGGCGAGGTATATCAATATTAAGTATGCTCACATATATCTAAAATATACATTAATTAAATGGGAGGTTTATATGAACAAAGATGTAGTTATAAAATACTTGCCATATGGAACAACTCAAGAAGAGCTAAAACAAATAAGGCTTGAATTTAAAGATAAAAATGCAACTCTTATTTTAATAGTTTCAGGACAGGATAAATTATTGGATAACCTGCAATCTCTTGTGAATATTGACTAAATTTTCATTTCGAGTTACAATAAGGTATATAGAAAGTAACAATGAGGTGAATGCTATGAACAAGAAAAAAATAGAAAATTTAATACAAACAGAGTTAATAGAAGCAGTTGGGTATTTGCGTTTATCTAAAGATGATGGTGACGACGAGAGTACTTCAATAACAAATCAAAGAGCAATTATAGCAGATTGGGCGGCACAAAATGGGTTTATAATTACTGATTGGTATGTGGACGATGGATATAGTGGATACAAGATGAATAGGCCTGATTTTAATAGACTTAAAAACGATTTAAATATGGGTAAAGTTAAAGTTGTTATAGCAAAACATCTATCTCGTATAGGAAGAAGAGGATCTGAAGTAAATTTATTTTTAGAAAATATGCAAGAAGATGGCAACAGAGTAATTACTATAAGTGATGGATATGACACATTTGATGAACGCACACACGATACTGTCGGAATTAATACTTGGGTAAATGAAAAATATGTTAGAGATACAAGTAAGAATGTAAGAGCTGCAATAGACAGAATGCAAAAAGAGGGAAGATTTATTTGTCAAGTACCATACGGATATGAATTAGATCCGTTTATTAAAGGAAAATATTATGTAGATAAAACCTGTGCTATTCATGTGCAAGAAATATTTGATATGTATTTAAACGGTTACGGAAGTAAAGCAATAGCAAAAATATTAACTGAACGTAAAATACCTACTTATTGGCAAAATGTTAAGACAAGGATGGAAAGACGTGGACAAGTTTATCGTGGAAGAGATTTTGAAGGAATATGGACACCAAATACAATATTGAAAATATTGAGAAATGATTTTTATATCGGAGTATTAACACTTGGTAAGAGTAAAAGAAGAACCATTAACGGCAAAAAGGTTATGCAAAAAGATGAAGACTTGATAAGATTCGAAGATGCACATGAACCATTAATTGATAAGCAAACATTTAAACTTGCACAAGAAATTATGGCAGAAAGAACACATTCTAATTATAGAAGTTCAGAAAAAGGGCCAACAATATTCTCAGGTAAATTATATTGTGCTGATTGTGGAACTAGATTAACACCTGGGCCAAGTGCCAAAACACAAAGATATATTTGTCGTAAATATCATCTAGCCGGAACAGATTATTGTACTAGTCATTCAACAAATGACAGAAATCTGACAGCAGCATTAATATATTTTCTTGAACATTGTAGGGATAATTTAGCAGAAGCAATATCTGACTTAAAAATAGAGTCTAGAAATAAAATGAAGGATTATCAAAAAGATAGTTTTACTGTCCTACAAAAGGACAAAGAAAGAATAGAAAAAGAGATTGAAGTTCTGATAGAGCAAAAGATGCGTGAAACTATTGCCAATCCAACAATGAAAGAATTTATTGATAAAACCTATGCTAATATGATTAATACAAAATATGCAGAATTACAATCAATTACGGCTAGAATAGACGAGATCGAAGAAGAAACATCTCAAAATGTAGATATGAAAAAAGAGTTGTCGTCTGTGCTAGATATATTTGATGATATTATTAGAAGCAAAACATTAAATCGTCGTCAGGTTGAAACTATAGTTGAAAAAATTTTAGTTCATGAGGATGGTGGTATGGACATATTCCTTAAAGGAGATTTACACGAATTATGTACAAACTATATCCAATTCAAGAGCTCAAGCAAAGAAGCGATTGTTGAAAATATGATTAAATACATGGAAATGCACGTAGACGAACTAATCATTAAGAAAAAATGTGAAAAATATGTTAGAGCCCAAGGTGTTAGATTCGATACGAATATATTCTCTAAACTATATCACAATATGTTGGATTGCGGATATCTTGAGCCAGTATATCACGCCAGTGGAGGTCGCAAAGGAAGTCGTGTTGTCGATGTCAAGAGATTAAAACAAGCACTGAAAGATGACACGGTTATGTCATACTCCCCAGGGTGTGAGAGAAGAAGTGTCACTATCCAATTCTTACATAAAGTATATAAATGGTACATTGGAACAAAACCCAAATATAAGAAGTATTAACACTCCCCTATCGTACTTTGCAATGCATTTGACGAAAATGGGCTGATTTTGACTTCAGGTATATTGCAAAGCATGATATAATACCAGTAAAGGAGTTGATAAATATGAATGAGAAAACAGTTAATTTTACACTAAGAATGACGCCAGAATTAAGATTTCAATTGGAGCGCATAGCTCATAATGAAGATCGAACACTTACAAACTTAATTAATATGGCACTAAAAAGATATGTTGATGTGTATAATGGCGAAAAAAAATAGGGATGAGTAAATTCTCATCCCTATTAAAATTATCACCATTATTCTGTTTACAAGAATGTACCAATACAATAAAGTGATAAATAAAATGTTTGCTCTGTATCTATTGTGCCGCCACCCATCGGCCTAGCTATATTATAGCAAGCACTTTCATTTGCATTATTAACACCATTTCCACCACTTGCAGGATATAACCAACCAGCATGGGTACTACTTTGTAATGTAGCTTGCTCTATTGGCTTACTGCTAAATTCAAATGGGTATTCTTGGCGGCTTGTAGATGTGCCTATGTATAACTCTCCCCAAGCGTTAGCTAGTGAAGTAGAATGTGTGAATGTCTTCCAACATTCACCTATACCGCTATTCCATTTTCGATATATCCAATCATTACTAACACCTTGTTCAATAATATAATCTATTTCCTTGTCGTTAATAGATAAACTACCATTTATTGATACTGGAACATTAAAGTTAAAATCCTCTTCGCCCCAATCAAATACTGGAACTGCCTTTAATTGTTTTGAGTAACCTGTTTTTGTTCCAATAGTGTCTCGTGCCAGTACTTCTATCGCATAGGTTTCTTTATAATCCAACTCATTACTTAATGGTACTGTAACACTATACTTATTATTAGCAAACGCATCACTTGGAATTGTTATATACATAGAAGAAATACCAGTACCAGCACTATTGGTTAACTTATAAAATAAAGTAAGAGTGTTTACATTTGCACCAAAAGAGCCTTTATAGTAGTTTCCACTTACAGTAAATTCTATTTTTGCCTTTGTACCATCACTTTCGCTTAGTCCTATTTTACCATCTACATTACAAGTTAACGGTACATATTCCACCATAGGAACCGTAATGGTTTTACTTTCTGTGTTACCTCTATTATCAGTAACAGAGAAAACAAAAACATTGGTATTAACTTGACCAAGATCGCCAGTAGAGGCCGTAGCGATTTTACCATCATAAGTAATTGACTGGCTTACTATTTCAGCCTCTTTATACACGCTTGCACCAATATTATATTTCATGCTATTAAAGTATCTAATCATTATATTGGAATTACCAGTTAGTTGAACTGAGTCGCTGTTTGTATCATAAACGGATGGATTCAAAGTTGGCAATCCATTTATAATTGTGTAAGTACAGGGCTCGGTATGATATAAAGTAGAGCTGCCAATAACAGTTTTTATTCTAAAATATACCGTCCTATTATTACTACCAGTTGTAGCCGCCCTCAATACTTTTCTTTCTTCGTCTGTTAAATTAAATTGATAGCTTGTTTCAACTTTCTCTAAATCTCTATAAGTAATGGTAGGGTTAGTACCATCAAGTGAAATACATGCTTGAACACTTGTGACAGCACTGCCTGCAGGATTTCTATAAGTAATAGTTGGATTTTCTTCGTCGTTAAAGTCTGGTACACCCGTTAATGTTGCTGCTCTTGGGATATTAGTTAAGGTCATTGTGCCGCTCGCACTTGCATTACCGGGACCATATGTCCACGAGGGATTATCCGTTATGCTGAAGCTAAAGCTGATTGACTTTGTACCGTCAGCATTATGTTCTAGGGTCTCTGTACCGCTTGCAATCGTAACAGTAGATGATCCGTCATATTTTGGAATAGTACCACTATATGTTTTACCATTTATAACCACAGAATACTTAACTTTTCCGGCGCTACTCGACCAACTCCAGCCAGATAATTTCTTTGAAATAACGAGTGACCACGAAACGGACGAACTGTTTTTCTCTATATTTGTACTATTTTCGGTTACAGTTAAAGCAAATGTTTGACGCCCCCTCGCACCATCTGCACTTATTGTTTTAGTTTGCAAAGCCATTTAATCATCCTCCTATCCAGAAGCAAGCAGTCCTATTGTTACCCATATCTTCAAATCGGCTATTATTGCCAATTATTAAATAGGTTGATGCGTGTAAGTTTACAGCTTTTACGCCGGTATTATTAGCCGTTAACATTTCATCATCATTTTTATAAACTTTCATACCATCTTCTGTAATCTGTGTTTTCATTTCACTATCATCTTTATTAACTGTTAAACCCTCTTCATTAAAAGTAAAACCAGTTGTGGTTTTAACTTTATTGGTGCCATTTTCCAACTCTTTCTTAATCTGCAATTGCACATCTTCTGAAGTTATTTGAGCATCTACGCTAGTTTTTAGAGTAGATAAACTATCGTTTAAATCACTGATATTATCATTGGTAGTTTTCTCTAGGTCAGAAACTGATGCAATTATACCGTTAGTACTAACCTCTAAAGAAGCCATTTTCGCGTCAAAATTTGAATCTGTTACATATCCAGAAATACTACTGGAATGCATTATTACATTTCCGTCTTCATCGACTTCAAAAATACATTTTTTATTACCATCTTCGTCCTCATATTCACCAATTTGGATTGTGCCACCTTTAATAGAAGAGCTTTCTATGTAGCCAGACAACAACATTTCTGCAATTAATCCATAATATGTTTGTCCATCAACCGTAATTTCGCCTAAAGCACTTCGGCTAGTCTTAAATCCATCATCGCTCATAAGAATCATATTGTTAACAAGCCATGTCTGGTGTGGATCTATTTCTCCGTTATCCATCTTTTTCTGAAGTTTTATACCATATCTGTCAATTACTACTCCCTGGTTGCCATCTATTGCTTTAATTTGAGTTGTAGCGTCAAGCAAACCTTGTTGAATTTTTAAATCAAGTGCTGTCGCCTGATCGGATCCTCTAGTCCAATAACTAGAATTAGTTGCAACTGATTTACCAGCAGTAATAGCTTGACTTAATAAATCTGCATGAATATCTGATTGGGTTCTTAGACTAGTCAATTCACCAAATTCACAAGAAAAATCAGAGAAATCATCAAAGTTAATATCAACTTGAAGAATTCGAGATTGTTTCTGATAATCAGGTCTTAAACAAACACGAATAACTTTACCAAGTTGGAATTGATTAATTATCGGTTCGAATTCTGGGAGTGCATAAATATTTGCCATAGTCATCGAGAATTGTAACTGTGGTTGACACAGCTTTTGTAATTCAATTCTTCCGCTCTCCATGGCATCCTGCTTAACTTTAAATGATCCTGAGAGGTCGTCTAAAGATGTTTCCACAATATCATCAAGATGTAACTCATCTTCTCTTAAAAATGCACTAAGTCTAATTAATTGACCCTCTGTAAAATTATTACGCATCAATAAAGAGTCACTAATATCAGCATTGGCATCTTGAAATACTTTTTGTTGACGCTTATAATCATTTATAGTTCTGTCACGCTCAGATATTGCGGATTCAATTGAAGTAATAAATAAAGTAACAGGATAATAATAACCATAATTTTTACTACTTGTATTGGACCAACCTGCCTCAATATTAGTTTGTTGTATTTGTTTATATGGTTCTAAATATAATTTATTTAAAGGTGTACGACCAAGTTCTGGCCATAATTCTTGTAGGAAAGAAAATATCGCATTATTCATCTGGTCAATAGTGGTCGCAGATTCTAAACTATCGTGTAACTTAGTTAGTGTATATCCCTCTATAAATTCAAATCCAAGCAATTCACTAAGCTCTTTCAGTGCATCTGCTTTTTCATCTGCCTCATTATTAAAATGTGCATAGAAATATTTCTTTAATACAGTATATAGGTTACTAACCTTTGTCTCATTAACATTTGTGGTAACATTGGAATAATAATCAACACCTGCAACGTATTCACTAGGCAACGATACCTCCGAATAATAATAACTACCATCCATATTCTTTTGTCTTATATAATATGTGCCAACAGTCGTACCACTCACGCTTTCTACGAGAGAATATTCTAATGATAACCTATTTTCTTCATATGCAATACGGTCATTCCATTTTAAAATCTCTTGTGAATTTCTAGAATATTCCGACTGTGAATTATTAGATTTTTGCATATATCTAGTATAAGCATCATATAAATCTTGCCCCATCCAATCAACCGTATAATAATATGATATATCAGTTAAGTATGGCAAACCAAGATTGACTTCACGAATATCATAATCATCACCATAGGTAACATTTAATTTAGTCTTGATTGCGTCTGCATCGTAGTTAATATTTACCTCTTGAGCCAAATTATCAAACGATACAAACACATCAGTTTCCCATTCTGTAAGAGCGCCATCAACAATCTCTACATGTGCACCAGAATCAGGCATATCTTCTAACATTAATTCACCGGTAGCTGAATTATATTTCCATTTTGTTGTCTTGTATCCGTCAACAGATACGGTACCAATTTGTGAAAATGGTGGTGAAATTGTAAAGACATTTGTTCTTCCATCACCAATAAATTTTGCTGTTAAAGATTCAGCATAAATATTAATAGTATTATTAATAGTATCGAATACAATATAGCAATTAAATTTCTCGCAGACCTCATTCATCAAGAAATCGTACACAGATTCTCTATCAACTTCAAACTGGCGACTAAGTGTTTGTAATGATGCGTCAACATGACCAATCTTCCAGCCGTATACTTCTTCCAAAACTAGGTGCAATAAGCTGAGTTTTGGGTTTCTTGGGTTGTATAATATAATAGGAACAATATTCTTGTCCGAAGAAGCGTTAATAACTTCAATAGACTCAACCGTACCCATATTAACATAGAAATTATTCAAATATTTTTGTGCCAATGTATATTCTAAACTGTACGCCGTACAGGATTTTTTTTCTGATATGCCATCAGAAATTAATTCTGGTCCTTGAAGTTCGAAATAGCCGAAGTCTTCAACATAGATTAAACGCAATGCTTCGATTTTATCAAAGAATGGATTGATCTTTGTTTCACCAGTAATTACATCATTATAAACTCTAGCAGTTTCAAACGATATTTCTGATAGTGAGTTAAATTTAAATGAACCTTTTGTTTCCGTTGTTTCTAGTTTACAAATTTTTTCTTTATCGGTTTGACAAAGAAAGAAGTTTGGCTTGGTATATAAGCCAACATTCAATATATCCTTAGGAAGCCTCACAAGCCTCCCTCCTTTCTATCATTTCAATACATCATCAAGCATATCATTAAGTTCTTCCTCATTGATATTCATGTTAATATTATCAAGTTTATTATTAACCTCAGTAATTGTGTATGCATCCGTAATGCCATAACCACTAATTGTAGTGGGTTTACCTAAGATATCATCCCAAGTTACAGTATTAGAACTAGGAACACCTGGACAATCTCCACAACATAATCCACCACCAGATACATTTACATCCATAGCACAATCACCAATCTTAATAGGATAACGATATGTAAATTCGACGGTTCCCTCACCGGAGCCACTTACAAATAAATTATTTTCTCCAGGCAATAATTTCGGCCATATAAAATTAAAGTCATTTCCAAATGTTTTACCACTTGATGAGAAAATAAACTGGTTAGAACTTAATGTAACAACTTCATTATTATGCATTCCGGTAATTTCCGTAGTGCCATCCACACCGTTGCTTTCCTCGTGTAAAGTTTGATTTTTAATAATTAAATAATCACTATTTTTGCTTGTAAATTTTGCATTTAAATATACATAATCTGATAAGTCGTCGGTATAATTATTAATTGTAACATGCACGGTATTATCAATACGTAATATCCCGTTATCGACAATACTAAACATCTCTGAAGAACCACTACTTAATACACCATTCTCATTTAGAATTATAGAATTTGTATCTTGCATTAAAACACCATCATCAGCCGACAAATCTTGGGTAAAAGAACAATGTGCATATTGTATCGGAGAATATGCATATGGGCTGACAGATGTATGTTCAATAACCAAACCAACAGTTCTTGCATCTAGTTTTTGCTGATATACAGCCGTTATACGACCAAGAAAGCTAGCCTTAACTACTTCTTCGTCGTCTACAATATCAGATAAGTCCAAATATGAAACTGTACGAGATCCAGTAGTCCATCTTAAAAAATCGCGGACTTCCGCAACAGTAAAATCTTTACCATTAGCTTTCATGACAGATATTCTAATCACTGCGACATTATTATATTTCGCACCATAATCAAAACGACGAGTGCCATAAGCATTATCGGTATAAATTGGGTCCATTCCAAGGAAAGTATCCATTTCGCCATCGTCGCCGCTTTCAAAATGTGTGACAATGAGATTTTTATCTTTATAGCTGTTATATTTTACACCATTTGGTGTAGCACATGAAAAACTTGGATAATAACTGCTCATACTTAGCACCTCACCTTCTTTCTTAAAATTGGAGAGAGCCTTTCGACCCTCTCCATAAAATTATTAACGAACTTTTGACCTAATTGCATTGTTGACTTTAAGCATATAAGAATCCATTTCTTTTCTAACTGCCTTTGTTAAGTCAGGAATTGTATCTTGTGTAACTTCATCTATATGTACAACCTCTGCAATTTCCATTGTTATATTTACTTCTGTATTATGAATCTCTGGATGAACTCCAATCTGAGGTGTATTACGACTTAAAACATCCGACGGATCTAAAGAACCGAGTTTCATAAGATTCTCAGAAATGTCGTGTGGAATAACCGCACTACCTTTGCTTAGGAATGCCAACTTACCGTTAGAGGCATGGAAAACTAACTCATCACCAAGTTCGTCGATAAGCGCTAATTGGTCTTTATCGACACCGGTGGTACCTGTTGCATAACCCTTAATGTCTGTTTTCTTAACCCAGCCAAGACCATCAATGTTGTAGGCATGTGAACCTTTTGTGTTGACATATTTAATCTTACCAGATCTAGCATTACCAGATGCTCCACCACCATAAGAATCTGCATACCATCTTGTACCGGGTTTAACCTCTACATAAGAGCCTACAGATAAAGACGGTTTAGATGCTGTATTTGTTTGTTTGTTATTGTTAGAGTTCTGTGTAGTATTCTTAGCTGGTTCAGTCTTTGTAGCTGCGGCATAATTTGCATTTTCTTTGTTAATAGCAATTACATTTGTTTTACCAACCTCGGCCATTTTATCAATGACCTCTTGCCACTTATTCTTTAATGCTTCAAGTTGGTCCATAGTAGAACTCATGGCTCTGTCGAATGTGGATTGATAACCACTTACAGCTATAGAACCATCTTTCCATGGAGTTAAGATAGCATCAGAAACGGTTAAGTTATATTCGTTTGCTTTATCGGTTAATGTCGCACCGATTTCTGTGGCATTGGCTTGGACAATACCAAGACTTTCTGTGACGAGTAATTCAACATTAGTTAGATACTCATCCCACTTCTGAATTTCTGCATCTTTTTCTTGTTGGAAAGTTTCTAATTCTTGGTCTAGGGCAGTTTGCTTGTCTTCTACACTTCTGTTGTAAAATGTATCCTGTAATTCATACTGGGCTTGTGCTAATTCGGCTTCTAACTGCTTACGTTTCGCGGCGGCAGATAATGACGTATCATTAGCAAGTGCCGCTAATTTTCTTTCGATTTCCGAAATATTTTTTTGCTGTTCAGCCGTATTTTTTTGGAAATCATATAACCATTATGTTCTGTGTTCAAATTAACAAATTTTTATTTAAATATTCATCAACGTCTTCGAAATATGGAATACATATTAATTTAATATCGTTTTGCAAACAATAATCTCTTTTAGTTTCATCATGACGCTGTGTAATTAAAAAATTATTATAAGCTTCTTCATCACTAATTCCACCAAAATTTACTGGACGATAGTGCTGCTCCCCTTGATATTCAATGCAAATATTTAACGATGGAATATAAAAATCAAAAGGTAACGGCCTGATATCGGAACAATCAAGAAATCTTTTTTGAGGTGTGTTCATTATTTCATGTTGTTGAAGCCACCGTGTAATCTGTAACTCACCTTTAGATTCATTACATTTAGGACATCCATGACCTCTCAAAATATTAGTTGGTATTGGTAGCCATTCATAATCATGAATTAAACACTTATGACGTGTAGGTTTATTTGCACCACAATATTTATCACATAAAATTATGTTAGGATTAATAGTTGAAAGTTCTTTTATGTATTGATTTTCATCTTTCCTTAATACATCTCCAATACGTTCACTCTGACACATTTTACATCCTTGCCCTTGTAATGTGGCAGATGGTGTAATCTCCCAAGTAACTTGATGAATCTCACAATAGTGAGCAACGGGAGTGGTTGAATTAACATATTTGCCAACAAGCTTTACGGCAGGGTTTTTAACACTAAGTTCCATAATGTATTCATCTTCTAATTTTCGCAATTTATTACTAATCTTTTCGGAATGACATTTAGAACATCCAGCCCCACGCAATGCATTATACGGTATAATTTTAGAAACAGCTTCATGAATTTTGCAATAATGCTCTGTCGGTGTATTGGAGTCTATATAAGTTCCAACTAATCTAAGATTTGGGTTACTTAATGATAACTCCTTAACATATTGATTTTCTGATTTTCTCAATGCATTCCCAATTTTTTCACTAAGGCACTTTTTGCACCCTCTACCTCGCAACGCATTATTTGGAGAAATATCCCAATAAACATCATGTGTTTCACAGTAATGCAAAACAGGTGTTTTATTGTTAATATATTCGCCAACTAATTTAATAGTTGGATTTTTGACTACTAATTCACTAGTATATTCATCTTGTGTCTTTCTTTTACTCATGTTTTCACCAACTTTCTTGTTAAATATTTATAAAATTTGTTAATTTTAGGGTCGCTACCCCTCACAGTTTACCTTTCGGTAATTTCTTTAGCTTTCACTAAAGTGCAGACCATATCATTTATCATAATCATTGCAATATATACAATAATTTTAGATACCCTCCATTTCGGAACGCTTGTTCCTAATCCCATTTCAGGGAATGGCCGTTGAACCTTTTTCCATATTATATCACATTAATTTAGTATTGTCAAGATATGGAAACTTGGCTGCTGATGATCCAATTCTCACAATTTTCAAACATTCACGCTCGTTGTTGCCAACCACGTTGTTGTTTGTGAGACTCTAAGGAATTCCCAGCAATTAAAAGGGATACACTATAAACTTTCGTATTATAGCGGACTAAATAATTTAATCTTTTTCTGTTTCCAATGCTTTTTTCTTAGCATCAATTAATTTCTCATATGCTTCTACTTGTTTCTCAATACCATTCTTGATTTCATCAACACGGGCTTCTTGCAAATCTTTAATAGCATCTTGAGCGTCATAATATGCTTCTATTGAATCGTATTGTGCAGATTTAAGTTCTTCAAGCTTTTCAAGATACTCATTTTCGCTATAATGACCGGCGTCGTATTCTTTTGTTAAGTCGTCAATAGCATTAGCATATTGTTTAGATTGATACTCGGCAATTTCCATCTGTTGAGCATAAAGTCCAAGAGATGCCATACCTTCTTTAGTCCACTCAACTTGGTCGGATGTCCAACCATCATCGGTCTCTGGCGTGATGACCATATCTTCGTTATCCATGAGATCGATTAGACTTTGAGTTTCATCTTTTAGATAGTCAAGACGATTGATAAGTTGGTCAAAGTTGTCCCAGTAAATGTCGTTAATGGCATTTTGAAACTCTTCGAGTTCGATAGTTGCAGCGTCGATTTCTGCCTGAACTTCATAAAGTTTTGCAAGTTGCTCGTACCATTCTACCGTGCCTCTTTCAATCCGTCCATTCTGGACAGCATCATCAAATTGTTTCTGCATATCCGCAAGAAGTGGTCGCCAATATTCAATCTTTTTGCCAGAGTTCTCCATCATAGCCGTATAATATGCAGAGGAAGTCACTAAACCTCTTTCCTCATCAAGATCGACTCTATTCTGCAATTTCTCTGTTTGAGCATCTTCAATACCTGTTTTTGCACTACCATAATTTTGGATGTTGTCAATCTTTTGAATTGCCAAATCTCTAATTTCGGTTAAAATTTCTTCTGCTTGCTGATACAAATCAGCAGCTTTTTGTGAATAATCTCTATAATTCTGAATTGCTTTTACAGTTGCTTCATCTTGTTCTTTTGTAAATTCAGTAATAGCAATTGCACCATTTTTAGCAGCAGTAACAAGGTCAGAATTCATGCCATCTAGATATTTATTGGCAAAGTTCTCATAATAAGCCGCGCCCGCTAAAGAATCTGCATATTTCTTTTGGTTTTCAGTAATAATGGCATTTATTTTACTATTCTTTTGTGCGTAAGTTGTTTGATTTTCTAGCTCGGCATTTAGTTTACCAATACGCTCGTCGAATTCTTCCATGCGAATTTCAATCCAGTCGATGGTTTCTTCAAATTCGTTGACGGAATCTGCCGCGTCGTCAAGAGCATCTTGCAGATTATAGGTAGGATCATCTGGACCACTATATCCAGTACCTTTCCATTCAGTTTTGGAAGATGCGTCTGGCCAAATAGTTACATGTGCATTTCCTTCTGCATATGCTTTGCCACGAGAAGTGACATAACCATTCTTAAGTAGACCCTCTGTTTGTTTATGATTGAATATAATTGCACCCTTTGGAAGATCCACCATTTCTGCACCATTATCACCAACAGTATAATATCTACCAGAGTGAGGATCAACAACCATTTCTGGTCCCAACTCACCAACTAAAGAATTGTGTTCGCTAGATGGTAAGCCCCAATTTCCAGATGCGTGTGCTGTACCGTTAACATTTTGTGCTCCGGACGCACCATCATCTGAATATGCACCAGTTAACCAGTTTTTTCCAAGTTTAATAGCAGCACCAAGGAATCCCATTTTATCTAAAAGATTATTAATATCTTTTTCAAAACTTGCTTTTGAATCCGCGTCCAAAGAAATTTTGATACCTTCAAGTAACCCAATGATTTGCTCTATTTTTTCAGTTACTGTTTCTAAAGTAATTTTTGTATCTTCGGCATCTAAATATGATGTAAGTGTAGTATTAGAATTTAAAAGACTAACATAGCTTAGAATTTCTGGATACTTTTGTTCTAACTCACTTTTATTTACACCCGCATTAATCACCCAATAACCATCTTCATCAATATGGAAACAAGAATCTAATAACTGCTCGGTAGAAGTTATACTTTGTTGATCTCCATCTACGGTAATTATAAATGGTTGATTAGTTAACTTTTCGTCTAGTGTTTTTCTAGTAGACTCAATCTTCGCCTCAATATCATCTATAGCAACCTCAATCTCAAGAACTGTTGGCTCCACGAACTCATCTCTTTTTGCAATAGCATTAGATACAGCAGCAGTTGTATCTCTCCAAGCTTGTTCTTTTTTCTTAAGATTAGCAAGGTCTTCCTCTGTTTTTTGAGATGCCTCGTATTCTTCTAAAGCTTTTTGATACTCTTCTTGAGCATCTGCTTGTTCCTGTTGTAACTGTTTGACTTTTTCATTTCTTTCAATCCAGTTATCAAGGTCGTCTAAATTATCGGTTGCCTCAATTTCGGCACTAGTTTTAATTTGATAGTCGGCTTTTCCCTCATATTGAGTTCCTTTATCTCCAACACCAAAAATATTTTGTTTAGATGCATTTTTTGCTTCTGCTAGTTTTGTATTGTAATCGCCTAAACTTTTATTAAGTTCTTCTTGTTTTTTATTTATCTCTTCTATCTTTTTGTTGTATTCCTCTTGGCTAATTGAGCCTGCGTTATATTGTTTTGTTACTTCTGCTTTTTCTGCAGCGAGTTCTGCTTGTTGCATTGTTAAATCGGCAAGGCGTTCAGTATAAAGTTGGATCTTGCCCTCATTTGTGCTTGCCAGCATCTGATCAAAGAATGTTGAATAATCACCATCAAGCCATTCGATATCATGATCTTTAAATGACTTAACAAATGCAAATGCAACTTCCTTGGTAACATTCATCTGATCGGCAAGTGCCTGTAATACATCAGTTCCTTCTGGTAGTGAATCTAACCAGGTTTGATTAAGTTCAAAGTGCTGCCAGTCTTCTCCTACAAATGGATTTATACCATCTTTATTATTATCTCCGCTTAAACCGTCTTCGATAAATTTACGAAGATTTCCAAGCTTCATTTCTGCACTCTCAATATTACCGTCTTCGTCATATTCTAGTGCAAAATATTGTGCAATTTTACCCTTTCTGAAATATTGATAAATTGCAGCCATTTTTTCATCAAGAGTATCCAGGTCTTCATAAACACTTTCTGGAACAAGACCCATAATGGCAGCTTGTGCAGTTTCGCTTCCTAACTCTGCGGTATTAAAAGCCTGACCAAGAGCAAGCACCATTTCCTCGGCACTACCAATATAATCGGTTTCAGAGTCAATTTCTTGAGCTTCTTGGAACTTTTCAAATGCATTTACATTGCCAAGTAATTGTGCTTCAAGCATGGAATATTTTGCAATAGTCTTTTCAAGAGCATTCATCTCTTCATATAGACTACGGACTACGTCTATATTGCCATCCACAATTTCGCCATTTGCACCAACAAGCAAGTCCATTTTCTTGTATAGCTCATAATACTGTAATCTAGCTTGAGATTTTGCAAGTTGTGCATTTTGTGCAGTATTTTTCTTTGCACTCTTTAGTAAATTATTAAGTTTTTTAGCATTCGTAACAACTAGGCTGTTAGTAGCATCAAAACATTCTGCTAATTCTTCCTCGGAAACGCCGAGCTCAACAAGTGAATCCTTATATTCCTGAGTAACCTTAGTGTTATTTAGAACAATTTCAGATGTTTGTACTGTAACTTCATTAAACTTCTCTACTTGTTCCAGTAAAGTAGAATATGTTTCTACGATTGGTCCAGTAGCTTTTGGTAATCGTTCTTGAATTTCTTTACGAAGTTCATCAAAGCTAATATTATCTGAAAGTTCAGGAATAATCTTCCATGCAACACGAAGCTCTTCGAGGTTAAGGTTCTTAACTAGTCCATTAGAACCTACAACAAGTTTTTCCTGCACATCAGCAATCATTGTATCTATTTGAGATTCGTCAGGGAATAAATAATTACGGAATGCTTCTTGTTGTTCTACTGGTATAATAGCTCCTGCTTCAGCCCATAATTCTTCAAACTTTTTACGATATGCTTCTATAGGCATAGAAGATGGATCGAGCGTCATTAATTCATTAATGGAGCCCTGTAAATTTTTACTTGAATCAATTAAGCTCATAAGACCAACAATATCACTAGTTATCTTTTCAATATCCTCTGCTGTTTTATCTTTAAGGTCTTCAATACTCGCAATATAACTGTTAACAAAATTTAGCTGCTCACCAGACATATCATAATAATGTTCTGAAGTCTGTGGGGCAAGATATAGTTTTTCTCTAATTTTTGCATTTGCCTCATTACCATATTGATCCATTTGTGCTATTATATCATCCAACCATTTGTTTGTTTGAACAACATAATTTGTTATGGTAGTTTCGTCAAATGCTCCAGAGTCAATCATTGTTTGTGTAAGTTGATTTGTAATTTCTTCTCTTTTTGCTTTAATAAGATCTATATTTTCAATTAAATATTTACGTTGATCCCCAAATGTCATATTAAAATCGACACCGATAACTTTAGAAATTTCTTCTGTAACATCATCTGTTCCCCAGTTTGCTCCACCAAGCCAACCATGTGGATTTTTAGACGAATCAATATTTAAAGCTTTTGGTGTATTTACATAAAAAGTGTTATTTAATTGATTTTTATATTCTTTTTGTGCACCATCTACAACCTTTGATATTTCCTCATGTGATATACTTGCCTTTGCCGCTTCAATTTTTTGCTCACGTAAAAGCCTAATTGTTTCTTCTAAAACTTGATTATATGCAACCTGCGAATCTAATGCCTTTAAAATAACATTACCTTGTTCGTCGTATGATTTATATATACCAGAATTATATGCAATCAACTGATCCAAAATTGAATTATATCTAGCATATTCTTCGGCAGTTAGTGCAATATTCTTGCCGTTTTCATCCACACCACGAGACAACTCATAGAATTCATCTTGTAGAGATTTAACAGAAGAAATCTGTGCGTCAATATCGCCGTCTAAACTCTTAACAGAAATGCTGGTCATAAGTTTATTATATCCATCTACAATACCAGATGTTTGGTCATTATACTCAAGATTACCAACATATTCTTGCATCTCTTGAAGGCCATTATACATATCCGTCTGAAGTGTATTCACTTCTTCAAGTTTCTTTTGCCATGTTTCATAATTTGCGTCCGTAGTATCGTTGAAGTATTTTTGTTCTGCTTCATTTGCCTCTCGTGCGGCTTCATCTATAGCCTTTTCATAAGAATCATACCAATTGATTAATCGCTCGGCAGCATCGTCACCAGATATAGCCTTAGATTGACTTCCTAAATTCTCGCCAATGGCTCCACCGGCAGCAGAACCAGC
>JAEIGA010003323.1_pt1 | contig 25250 bp, 17 predicted proteins | sample 9270691 | NCBI WGS metagenome assembly JAEIGA01 (sample SAMN17057246, study PRJNA624740) | gut metagenome | biome: biome; isolation source: fecal sample | host: Bos grunniens | place: China: Xizang | collected 2019
CAACTAAATCCAACTCATCCATTTTTCTTTAAAAGATTTCCAGCTGACGCATATGTTTTATTAGATATTGTAAACATTTTATAGAGTTTCGTTAATTTCGAATTTACCAAAAGTAGAATTTGTCAAAATACCTCATCCAAGTAATCCTTCTTTATCGTCAGATAAATATCCAGTACTTATTGCAGGAATAAATAACTTATTATAAGGATTTCCTTCAGCATCAGTTTTATTTCTATTAGCGTATCCCGCATATGAACTAGAAGAAATTTGTCCAAAACTATAAGTAACTGTTGTAGGAGCAGTAGGATTATAAGATTTGATTGAACTTAAATATATACATCCATCAAAACAATCCTCGCCAATTGAAGAAATTTTTTCTGTAATTGTAAATTCTTCTAAACTAGAACATCCTTTAAACGCATTTTTTCCTAATGAAACAATCTTGTTTGGATAAGATATAGTTTTTAAATATTTACATCCTTCAAACATTGATTCATCAATTTTTGGAGAAATTGCGCCAGCATTTGTAATTTCTATTTCTTCTATAGATGAATTATAAAAAGCATGTTTTGTATCAGAATTAACTCCTAATTTGAAATCAGTTAACTTCTTCATCTTACTTGTATTTGCCAAAGAATAATCTTTTAGATGAATTGAAATATTTTCAACAAGAAGAATTTCTGAAATATTACTTCCATCAAATGAATGTGTATTAAAATACATATTATATGGACAATTAGAAAGATCTAATATATTAAGTAAATTATTATTATAAAATACGTATCCATCAATACCACCGTTTGCTTTAGAAATTCAAACAGGATCAACAACTAATTTGCCTTCATTATTAAAAGCATTTCGAGTTACACCTTTTACAAAATCATCCTTATAAAGAATATTTCCATCTTCACTTATATAAGATCCAGTAAATGATTCCAATTTACTACATCCTGCAACAATACCATATCCAATTGACAAATTAGATCCAGAAGGAATAAATAGTGTTGTTAACGCGGTCTCTTTAAATGCTAAATTTCCAAGATAAGTTAATGCGGCACCATTTGCTCCCCAAATAACTGAAGATAAAGAACTACATTTTTCAAAAGCACTGTCTCCAATGGTTTTAATATTAGAAGGAAGTGTTATTGAAGTTAAAGATGAACATCCAAAGAAAGCTCTCTTTCCAACTTCACTAATATTAGCAGGTAAAATTGTACTTCGTAAATCTGTACAGTTTTGGAATTTATTTTCAGCAATTGTAGTCAATCCTGTAAAATATTGGAATTCATCAAAACTTTTTGGCTTCTCTTTATAGAAATTAATAGCAGCAAACTCAGCATCTGTAAAATTCTGACATTCAGTTTTTAAAATAGCACTGTATGTAATAAATTCAGATTTTACACCAGCAAGTGCTGAGAAAATTTCCGGATTTGTAAATGAAGAAATAGCAACATTTTCATTTTGAACAACAATAGGGAAATTACTTGTTCAACTTACTCCAGTTTCAATTGATTTTGTACAAGTAACTCTTAATGTTCCTTGACTAAGTCTTGCGGGCTGATCTTTAATACTACATTTAATAATTGGACTAGTATTTTCTGATTGAGATGTTTCTAAATATCTTGTAATAGTATTTCCAGTAATAACCGCCGAATAAATATATTTACCATCTCCTCCTGGCTCAATTACTCTTAATTCATGAATTTTATCTAATCCAGATAAAACAATTGCTTGCGCTCCATCTGCAACAAAAGTTGAACCATTTTCAGTAGCAATTACAAATGTTCCGGAATAAATTCGTTTTGTTAAAGTTACTCCAATACTAGAAGTTACAGAACCATGATTTGCATAAATTGTAAATTTCTGATCTCCAGCTCCATTTTCAAAAGCACTAATTTCTAACACTTCGTAATCACCTACAATTTCTGCAGATAAACGAGAATCTACTGTATTAATGTCTGCAAGATTAATCATTCCAGATGAAGTTGTATCAGCTTTAGTATACATTACATAATACTCAATACTTTTACGATTTGCAGAAAGAACAAGTGGTTCAAATTTAACATTGTCACTACCTTCTGCTATCCTCGAAGGACCGATCAAGAAGATTTGTTCAGTATTACTATAAATATGTAAATCAGCATCAGGTTGGAAACACTCTATACCAAAAAGATCATAAAGTTGTCATGCTTCAGCTTCAGTACATGTTTTAATTTTAATAGATCCATTAATAAAGTTAGAAATCTTACCGGTTGTTTTAAATGATTCAGTTGTTTTACAAAATTCTCCAAAATTAATTAAATCTTTTACTTCAACATCTGATCATTCAACATTATTTAATTTAAGTTCGTAAATTCCAGTATTTTTAAATGATTCTCCAAATTTAGGAATCAAAAATGTGTTTTTAAAATTCTCAAAATTATTAGAAAGTCCATTACAAGCTGTAAGCTCAAGACGCACCAATTTATCTACTGAATCAATGCTAAAATTAGTAAGATTTGGCTGTGCTGTCATAACAATTGAATCAATATTACTTGGAAGCTCAATTGTTTCAAGGCGGTCAGTAGCAGTCAATTCAATAGAATTATATCTTGTACCTCTTAATTTAAGTTCCCTTAGACGAACCATGTTTGATTTTGCATCTGTAAAACCTCCGTATAAATTATCAGAATTAGTTAAAACAAGTGATTCAAGATTTTGACAATCAGTAAAAGTAATACTAATTGGACGGAAGTGAGTATTTTCTAACACTTCGTTACCTCCAATAAACGATGTTAATCGTTTACCACTAAGTGATGTATCATTTCCTGCAACAGGTTGTCCTGACATATCTCCAAGAGATGCACAATAAGACATTCCTAAAATGGCACACAATGTATCGGAATCTGAAAATCATTCATATATCGCTTTATCACCTTTTGCAACACGTCTTGTTCCAGCTCATCCTTTAGTATCAAATTTAGGATATAATGCTGTTTCTCCTAATGAAGCTAATGGATATAAATATTGATATGGTGTAAACTCAACATGATACGTTGGTCTAACGTTTGTTGTACCACGTAAAGTAGTAGTTCTAAACTTAAACGCATCCTGAACAGAAGCTCCAGCTCTAAAGTTTCCATACTGAGCATAACCATACAACATTACCAAACGTTTTGATAGCCATTCTTTCTCACATTCAAGCTGACTACCTAATGATTGTTCCATTGGGTTTACCGCTACGTCAATTTTGCCAGACATTCCAGCAATATTTGTATAACCATTTGTTCTATATAACTCAGCAGTTTCATAAAGCAAACGAGCTGTTTCATTATAAGCTACAGCTGGGAAATATTTTTGAACAAAGAAATAACGTTTATCAAAATAGTTATCTACACTAGACTCTAATGAAGCCATTGCTTCAAAAATCTTAAACATTGTTTCACGCATTTCTTTTTCAAATGCTCTTTCAACTAATGTGTAGAATACGTTATTTTCTCCATTCCAATAGTTTTTACCCTCCTCGTCTTTATCGTGCTCTTCGATGTAATAAGGTTTTGATTGTTTACCTGAGTTGTCAGTTTTAAGAATTGTATCCAAGTCATCACCCTTTAAACGAATTAAATTATCTTTACATCCGAGAGGGTTCATTCAGTAGTAAGTATTCTTAGCACGGTTATCTGTTCCTGCTAACAATTTAATAACATCCTGATGAAGAATAATATCCTCTATATCTACATATTTTCCAGCATTATCTGCAAATAATTGAACTCTTGCTTCAATGAATAATTTTGTTTTTTCATCATCAGTTAAATCTTCAGATCAGCGATCAACAAAAGATTCATAAATTGGATTATTATCTTTATCAGATCCAACTTTAAATTTAATTTCATTTAATTGTTCTAATAATGTTCCAACTTTAAGTGTTTTAACACGAGAATCTTTAATTTGAGCATTAAGTGTATCACACGCTGAATCAGATAAATTCTTTGCACCTTTAACATAATATGTTGCATCAGGTTCATCTGAGAATAATTTATCAGGAACACAAAGAGATGGTCTAAAAATTGCAGTTTTAGGATCATAATAATAAGTATAATAATCAGAATCCCAATATTGTGTATCTTCACTTAATATATAACCTTCATTCTTAAGTTCAGCTACTGTTTTTGTCAATAAATCATCTGTAGTTAATCCTTCAGGAAGTTTCTTTAAAAGAGGAGAAAGTGAATTTACTCATGAAACAAATGGCGCAAAAATGTTCTTTAATGTTACATCAGAACTATTAATTGCCATATCATCGTCATCTTTTTCTCCAATTTCAACCTCAAAAGACAATGGTTTAGTAGCTCCCCCATCTGTTTGATAACAATATCCAGATTTACTTCCGATATTGAATGTAACGTCTTCGTTTCAAGGCATCTGGAATAATGTTAAAATTTTATCATTATCTGCTCCAGAAACACAAAGATATCCGCAATCATCTTTCTTATGATATCCAAATGTTTGTTTATCACCTTTACCAGAACCCCAAGTTTGGAATCCGCAAAATACTGCATCTGCTTCAGTTGGATCTTCAATTCCTTCTGTATAGAATACTAAGAATGGTTTTTCATAACAAGCTGCATGAACAGGACCATTAGATTCTTTACCTCTGTAATAGAATTTACGTTTAGAGTTTATAATCTCCTGTCACATTTCATCGAAGAACCAAATAGATCCTAATTTATGAGACTGAGGAGATGATGCGTAGTTTGCTTTTCCTACAAGTTTAGTGATTCCTCCACGACCATCTTCAATTTCATAACTTGAAGCATTTATCTGAGATGTGCCGTCTTCTGAATTGAAGTATGATTTCTTTTCATAATAAGTACCATCATCTTCATAGAAAATAGTTTGACCCTCATCATACATGGTTGCATATGCGTCTCCATATTTTTCCATTTCTTCAGCAACACCTGCTTGATAAGTAGACTCATCAATTTCTTCATCATCGACGTAATCAGACTGAATATTTCACCAATAGTAAGATTTTGCTGTAGTACCTTGTCCTTTATTTTCCATTCCTTTGAAAACTCCACTATGCTTAACATCAAGTTCTCTAGTTTCTGGATCATAAATTTTTACAACAAGTTCTGTATTTTTAGCTTTACCTTTATTAATATCTTTAGTAATAAGTTGAGGATAATAATTGCCTGGAGCAATTTTATATCATAATGTGTTGTAACCTAATTTGTTACAAGTAGCATAATCAATTTTTAATCCATCATAAATTGAGTTCGCTGTATTAAATGCAATCTTTTCATCAAGGAATGTCATTGATGCTTTATAATCTTGCAAAATATGATTAGATTCTAAAGCAATATCTTTATAAATGCGCATTCCAAAGATTGTTAAGTCAGCATTAGTATTTCCTAAAATAATATTACCATTTGTTCCAATAGTTGGTACAAAATAGTCACCAGATTCATAGCGATACTCTCTACTTAAGATACCATTTACATAAATACGCATGTAATTAAGTCCAGTATTTCTTAAGTTATTAATGATGTTAACTGCAATATGAGTTCTTACTCCTTCTCTAAATCCAACATCAGCAATAGATTCGTCTGATTTATTTCTAGATAACACGCAAGCTTTTGTAGGATAAATCTTAATTCCAGTATAACGATCATTATAGTCACCAGCAATGCTAATCAAAGCTTCATCTTCATTCACAATATTATTTGTCATAATATCAAATGCAAATGTAATTGAGCAATCTTGACCATTTTCTGATTTTCATCCAGTATTTGAACTAAAGAATTCTTCAGGAATTTCAACACGAGAACCTGCATATAACTGAAGTGCAGGAATAGGTTCTCCGTTATAAATAACTGTTTTTCAACCACTAGCTGTTGTACTTGATACATTTCCTAACTCATAAAGATTATATATCTTTTTATTAGAACCAGTTCCTGAAGAAATAGATGATGAGTTAGTATCAACACTAAAGTTTGCTGCATAAGGATAACCAAAGTCAATTGAATTATCTACTGTTAGTGTGATTGGCTCTCTAACTTCTTCATCTCCGCTAAAGAATCTGACCTGTAATGGGAACTCTAAATCTGAAACAATTGATTTATCAATACGCAAATCTTTAACAAAAGTGCCTGTTGTAAATGATCCTGCTTGACCATCAATAATAGTTGTATAATCATCTAAAATAGTGCCACCATATGATAAACAAATTTTAAACTCTTTTGCATCAAAAGTTGGATTAAGAACACCATAATCAAAGAATGTTACCTTATTCCAGTTAGAGCAGTGTGTAGGTTCAGACGTTACTACGAATAAAGGTGTTTTATCAATATATTCTGAGTTCTCAGTTGGAGCATAAATAAAATTACAAAATCTATGTTCTGTTTCTGTATTATTTGCTCCGAAAGTTAATCAAGACTCAATTGTATGAACACCATGTGTAAGTCCTGCTGCAGTAGCATTAATTTGTATAGGTTCTCCTTGAGTATTATAAGAAGTACCCATATTCTTTGATCCTGCAAAATTTCCAACTTTATAGTGAAGTACTTTTTCACTAGTTCCTTCAACATAGAAAGATGTATTAAAAGGATCAGTATTATAAATTGTAGGTTTGATAGAAGCCAAACAGTATTGATCAACTACAGCATATAAAACAGAGTATGCAGCTGTAGCACTTGCTCCAGTAAGAATACCTTTTGCACTCAACTTAACCCAAGTTGTACCTCTATCCAAATATTGTGAAATATCTATATATTCTTCTGTATTATATCCCACACTTGCATTTCCAACAGGTATGTAAGTAAAACCATTATCTGTACTTTTTGAAATACTGATAAGGGCTCCAACTTCTTGAACAGACGGATCTTCTATTCAAAATTTAACCTTTACTTTAACTTTACCTGTATTTGTGGCAATCTGATACTTATCAGGATCAACCATATCCAAGGATGTTTTATATGGGGATAATTCTACACCACCTCCTGAAGGAAGTTTCTGTTTTTTACCGATTAGAAGATGGGCATTAGCATCTGGATCAGATAACCAAAGAGTGTATGCAGCCTCGTCAGCAAAACAGCAAAGGAGATTCTCCTCGCTTGTTTCCTCTATGTAGGTATATCCAATTTTTGAAGGAAGTTGTTCAAGATAGCTTTTAATAAAAGACTCAACTTCTAAACCAGTATGGCCATTTCAAGGTGTGTTTAAATTTTCTATTACTGCCATATTTTAATATTTTCAAAGATCTGTATCACTTCATTTTTCAGAACTCATCCAAGTTCCAGAACCAAAACAACTTGAGATGAGGGAGAAAATTTGTCGAAGATTATCGCCAGTAAAAGCTCATATTTGAATAATTCTGTTCGGTTTAATATTCGAACTTGAAACATCAACTCGCTCTCCTAATAAATATTCTTGTAACTGAATGTTTTCAAGCGTATCATCAAAAGAACCAGATATAATTTCATTAGATTCTATTTCTGCGAGAGGATTCAATCGCTGTTGTAAATCATAATTTTCTGTTAATTTATTAGCTTCATCGTGTCTCACAAAAGTAACATAAACTCCGATAACTTCTTTAATATTCGAAACAATTTTCCCGTCTTGTATATTTTTTACATTTATATTAATCATTTGAATAAACCATGTAAATTACATTATTTTCTCAAGATGCATTACCTAATGCAACATTCTCTCGAAGTTCGTCTCATTCAGATTCATTTAAATATACAACTGTTGCATTAACACTATGTGTATTTAAATAACCAGAAACAACTTCATCAATTGATTCTCGAACTCCTGAAATTTTAACTCCTTTGTCTGATGTTGAAATAAAATTTTCACTTTCCGAATCTATTTTAATTCCTACAGAATTTTCAGTTTGTTCTAAACCATTTGTAAACGAAGGTAATGATGGAATCTCTGATATAACTTTATCAAATTCATCTTTAGTGACAAGGCCATCAAGGCTCTGATGCTCTGTAATAAAACCTTGATTGTTAATTCAAGTTTCTGTAACAAAGCCCTCTGTAGACGGAATATCTTCTACTTTAGCGTATCCTTCTAAAGATGGTATATCTTCTGTTTTAGCATAGCCTTCTAAAGATGGAATACTTTCTTCTAATTTATCAAAATCATCTTTTGTGACAAGATTACTAATGTCTTGATGTTCTGTTAAATAATTTTTTTCTTCAACTCATTTTTTGACATCATTAATATCTGATAATTTTGCGTATCCAGATAAATCTACTGACCCTGTTTCTCCAGAAATAACACTTTTTCCTACTTGTTCTAAAACTGCAGAGTTTGTGCTATCTCCTATTGATTTTACAAAATAAATGCCGTTTCTTGATGAATCAGCATCATTAATAACGCTTAACTGTAAACCTGCAATAGCTGAATCATTTACATCATCGGCATATGCTTGCGCGTCAGAAAGCGTTTCAAAAATACGTTTAGCTATAGCGGGAGCCTTACCTGTCATATTTAAAGATAATCCTCAACCATAGTTAACTTGCTTTTCAGTTTTATATTCTGCCATATTATTCAACTATTACATTTTTAAATTCAACTTTAGCTCCATTAGTTATAGGATATACATATACTTTATATGTAGTTTCTATACTTCCTGTATCAACAACTACTTCTCCACATTCAAAATTATCGAGAATGCTTGCTCCTAAACCATTTTGAACAGAAGTTAAAGAATAATCTTTTGGACAAGCAATAATAATAGATGTTCCATCAGAAGTTAAAACATTACTAGTAATTGTTGTTTTTCCTTTAATATAATCAGATTTAACAGTCAAGTTTCTAACATCTTCACTTGTAAATTGATCATATTTTGTTTTACTAGAATATCCCATAAAATATTTATAAGCTCCTGTTATAGATTTTTCAGAAGATGTAGATCCTGCTGAAATCGAAATATTAATTGGTTCTCCCATGTTATTAACAGGAATTGTTGTTGAGGCTTCATAATTTATACTAACTTTATAATTTGTATTTCCTAAAACAACAACTAATCTATCTGTATTAGATTCTAATTTAGAACCATTTTTATAATAAGTCACATTTCCAGGTTTACATTCAGCTTTAGCAGAATAACTATAACCTGAATCTCCAATAAATTCTCCGTCAGTATAAGAATAACCCAATGTTAATGGGACAATAGTTCCAACTTCATATGTATTGCCTAAAGATGCTCCGACTAACGATACTTTTGGATTTTTAGCACTCACTCCAATAGTTTTGCAAAGCATCATCTCTAAAAATTTAGTTAAAGACGTTCCTTCAGGAATTACAGTACCATTTGAAAGATTTCCAACATTAACTCCAGCAACAGTAATAGCTTTATCTGTAGTACTATCTCCTTCAATTGGGCCAAGATTTTCTAGCTGTTCTGCTACAAAGTTTTCTGTAGCATATCCCTCAAGAGATGGTATTTTATTATTTACTTCTTCTATTGTATAATAATCCGACAAATCTACTTCTGTTCCTGAGAATTTAACAGGTCCAGATCCTGAATCTAAATAGATTGCTTTATCGTCTTCCGAAAAATAAATTCATCCCTCTCCTGTATACTCAGATGGGATGCTTTCGGTGTTTTGTATATATCCATGTTTTAATTTCATAACGCGTTTTATTTTGGCAAATATAATAATATTATTTTGAATATCAAAATTTAATTTGTATTTTTGCAAAAAATAATAACTGTATGAAATTTAATGAATTCTGAATCCAATTATTTACAGGAAATAGATCAATTTCCAGTAAGAGGGTTTGTGGATTTACTGGTTGAATGGTTAGTGTGTTTATATGTATATGATGTACTTTTAGTAGTGTAGAAGCTCCGCAAATTGCGGACATGTTATTTATATGTAGTACCAGTTTATTAGGTGTAGAAGCAGTAACTTCTATGTTTCACAAATCCGTAAGAGATGGTAAAAATAGAGATATGGATGACTTAACACCAATGTAATTATGAAAATAACAAATCACATCAATTCGCCTAAAAAATTTAATATTGAAGAGCTAATTGAATATCTTTCTTCTGTTTTACAAATTAGCTCTAAAGCAGAGTTAACAATTATGTATAATGATAAATTGTTAAATCAATTATCAAAAGGAGAAGTTGAATATTCGGCGTTGCTTCAAAATCCGGTGCCAAATCAATACGTTTTATTTGTAAGATCTAATGTATCTGGACTACAATCTATTATTTGTCATGAAATGGTTCATTTACAGCAATATGATTCTGGCAAATTAAAGATGAGTGCAGATTGTAAAACAATTTGATGAAACGGAGAAAAGTTTGATGCAACATCTGATTATTCAAAAAGAGAGTGAGAAGTCGAGGCATTTTCTTTGCAAAATAAATTGTGAAGAAGTTTTAAGAAATTTAAAAAGAATAAATAATGAGAGAGTTACCAATTAAATACAACAAATTAATTCCATTTAAAGGATATTTTGCAATATGCTTTTTTGGAATTATTTATATTAGAGATTTCAATAAAGACAAAAAAGTACATAAAAGTACAATAAATCATGAGGGAATTCATCTTTGCCAAATTGAAGATTTTATTCCTAACCCTGATAATAAAAAATGAAAAACCATTCTTGGAGGATGTATTTTCTATATTCTATATTTTATAGAATGATTAATTAAACTACTTATTTCTGGATTTACTCTTGGAAAAGTAAAAGCATATTCTAGTATTTCTTTTGAACAGGAGGCTTATAATAATCAATATAGCTATCGTTATCAGAAATCAAGAAAAAGATTTGCGTGAACTAAATATTTATTTAAATTAGTATGAAAATAGTTTTAGATAGAAAGTGACGAAAATCAGAATATACAATAGGACGTTTATATATAAATGACGAATTTTTTTGTAATACATTAGAGGATACTGATAGAGAATTAGATCAAGACATGGATCTTCGAGTATTGCGAAATAAAAAAATTCCAAATCAAACAGCTATTCCAACAGGAGTATATGAAATAACATTAGATGTAAAAAGTCCTAAATTTTCAACATATAATTTTTATGACAAAGTTTGCGACGGATATCTTCCTCGTTTATTAAATGTTCCAGGATTTACAGGAATTTTAATTCATTGCGGATCAAATGCATCTCATTCTAGCGGATGCATTTTAGTTGGAGATAATACAATAAAAGGAGGGCTAACAAATAGCAAATCTGTATTTGAATCACTTTATAATAAGATGAAAATTGCAAAAGAAAATAATGAAAAGATTACAATTGAGATAATATAAAAAATGCCCGGTCTAAAAAGACTGGGCATTTTTTTGTTTTTATCTAGAACTTGATGAGAAGTTCATACCAGAATCATAACTTGATCCAGAATCTGATTTTAAAGTTATTACTTTAGATTTAGGTTTAGATTCAGGTTTAGATTCAGAAAGTTGTACATCATAAAGTTCATATTTAGATTTTTCAGGAAACAATCCTAATAACAATTCTACAAAAGAACTACTCAAAGAAAAATCAGCAGTGCTAATAACATCTGTTGTTCTTGGATTGCATTTTCATCATTGACTTGGATTATTAATTCGAACATCCCAAACAGGAGTTCATTCAAACATTCCTTTTGAATATTCATAATTCAATGATAATAAAAATCATTCGCAATCCCAACATTTTCTTTTTCTATATTCTTCTATAATATCTCTTAATTCATTAATTGTAGATCTTCTAACATGTTGATTTCTATGAGGAGTACAGTTATAAACAGGCAATCCTAATTTTTCTAATTCTTCTCTCGATCTTACCATCCAAGCAGCATATGATTCAACATTATGAAATTGAGTATTTGGTAAAAATTCATAATGATTTCCTAAATTATAATCTACTTGTTTTATAAAATGAGGATAATTATCAAAATCTACAGTTTTGATATAAATATGATCATCATAGCTAATTAGAAATTCCTCGCCAATATCTGTATTCTCAACAACATATAACATCGTTTCCATAATGTTATAATGTTTTTGACCAACATACATATCTTTTTTAGTTAAAGGTTGCTGATGAGGCACTTTTATAACCTCATCAGACAACCATTCAGGACAATGTCCTGCTACAAAAACTCTATCAATGTTTATTCCAAATTTTTCTATTGATCTAAGTGACATTCTTAGTTCAAAATGATCACATTTAGAATATCCATTTCCTATTATATATAATATATCCATATTACTCCAAATATACTGCTAAATATCCTTTATCGTCTCCAATATCTGAACTACTATCTTTTCGATAAACAAATTCTATCTTATCATTAGCTACTGTATGATAGTGTAAAAATTTATATGAAGATATTGTTTCTCCAGAATTTTGTTCACCTCTTGTTCAATTTGCCGCGCCAGTAATATTAGAAATAGATGAACCACTATAACTACTAGAAGATGTTGGCAATGTGCCATTAATTTGTCCGGCTACCATGAAATCCCAGGTACTTTCAGCATTACTTCTAATATATGTGTAGAAATCGTGATCTCATTCTCCGTTAAAATAAATAATTGTTTTATCTACTGCATTAGCTTGACCCTCAATATCACTTTCGAAACAAATCATATTAGCTTTATCTGGATTTTTAGTACTAATTACCCATGGATCTTCAATATATCACCAACTATCTAATGGCATTTTATCTGGAGGACAAATAGTAATTACGATGTTACCAGAAGTAAGTCTTGTCATATAGTTTCATAAAACAAATCCTGAACCCAACTTCATTGCGTCTGCTCTTACAATAGGCATTAGTAGTTTTCCTGAACTTCCATCCTGAACACACATAAATGTATTAGTTGCTTGTGCATAACCTGTAATTGAAATTTCAATTTTACAATTATTTATATCACTATAAGGCATGTTTCATGATCCAAAATTTAATGTTACAGGACCTGGATTAACTTCATAATCATAAGATAGATGTTGACTGAAAACTTTACTTTCTCCTGAATCGTTTATCAACTTAACTTGCAATGGTTCTCCGTCAAATGTTCATCCATCTTGCGATCCATATCCATCTACTTTAACAGTAACTGAAATATTTTTATATCCTGATCCACTAGGAGGTGTAACCGAACCTCCGCCACTACTTCCACTATCTCCACTACCCATTCAATTCATATGTTGATCTTCTCCAGTTTCAATCAGTTCTGTTAACACCGCTTCAAAATTTCCCGAATCGTTTGGAACATAATCTGCACTACCTCAATTTAAAGTAACTTCACTAAAGTCTCCAGCCATGTTTAACGCTTCATGAAAATCAATTCATGTTTGTAGCGGAGCTTCAAAATAAGGACGATATTCTTCTTCATATGTGCAAGGAGTTTCATTAAAAATTATTCCAGCATAATCTGAAGGATGATATCCTCATATGTCAAAATCCCAATGAGCCTCATTTGAACCAGACATTCCGCAATAACCTAATATTGTATCTCAGTCATCAATATATAAACGAACATAACTCGGAGCATATATATCATATAACATGACAAGCTGAGCTGACAAATATGATCCATTAACTGATAATCTTTGTCCTATAATTTGAGAATAAGTTGGACATCGAGATGGCTGTGAAGAATCAACCCATACTGCACATTTATTATATATTTCTTGATTGGTTGCTATTCCATTTGTTCCAGTTGCCATATTATTCTTTAATTAAAAGTTTTTCCAATCTTTCTATTCTTGCTTCAAGTTCTTTATTTTTATCATATAATTCATCAACTGCTTTTAGAGCAACAATTGATAATTTATTATAATCAACTGTAAGAACTCCGTCTGTTTCGGATACTACTTCAGGATAAATCTTTTGGATTTCTTGAGCAGAAGTACCGATATTTAATTTATTATCTTCATCATCTTTCCATGTGAAATATTTCTTAGGAATAGATTTAAGAGCTTCAAAATTAATTTTAACATCTTCTCCAAAGTTCTTTAATCTTTCATCAGAAGTTTGGAAGAATCCATCACCAGCTTGTACTTTACCATAATAACTAGATGACGAAGAAGAACCAACTTGAAGTAATCTTGTAGAAGGATTCAATGTTACGTATGCACTAAATGCTGTCGCAGCTGTAGTAGTACTAGTGCTATTAGTAGATTTAGTTAAAATTGGGTAATTAGAATTTGAAGTTGATACAGTTTGTGTAACCTTTTCATCAGTTGTAGAAAATTCTCCTAATTCAACAACACCATTGACATTTGGAGTCATTTCACTTCCATTGACTTTAATTTTTAATATTGTTCCTGCGTTTTTAGTAAAACCTCATCCGGAAACTGTAGATTCAGTAACATTTGTTGCTCCAGAAGCAATACCGTTTAACTTACTAACCATTGTAGTAGTCATTAAACCATTAGCAGAGGTACTTGCAGCACTATCAACCCAAGGCACGTTAACATATGCTTTATTGTTCGAATCAAGCTTAACTGCATAATTCTTTCCTGATTCACTATAACCAGTTTTAATACCTCCGATTTCAGTTGATGAAGCAGTTTTAAGATTAAGTGTACCAGTTGAAGTGATTGCAGTCTCACCAGTTCCATTTGTTAAACCTGTACCAGGAGTAATACTTGTAACAGTTCCACTTCCTTTACTTGCAGCTAACTCATAAGCAGTTTTAACTGCTGTAGCAGAAGCACTAATCGAAGACGATGTTGTTGTAACACTATCTGTAATACCTCGCCAAGTATTATCATTATTATCAGTTCACGGTACGTTTACATACGCGTTTCCATCACTATCAACCTCTACTTTATAGTTTTTTCCACTTGTAGTATATCCTGTTTTAATTACTCCTAATTGATTAGATGCAGCTTTTGGAACATACATGTCACTTACACCAGTTCCTGTAGAAATTTTTAATCCAGAAGAATAAACTCTAGAATGATAGTAATTAGTACTTGATGATTGAGGTACATTAACAGTCATTGCACCAAACGAATCAATTTTAACACCAAATATTCTATTCGCACTATCATCATTTCCTTCGCACACAATACCTGGAGATGATCCTCCTATTGGAACAGTAACATATCCTTTAAGATCATCATCTAATTTAACTGCATAATTAGTGTCTGATTCAGAATAACCAATTTTAATACCACCAATTTCTGTATTAGAAGCGGTTTTAAGATTAATTGTTCCTGATGATGTGATAGGAGAATCAGATGAAGCTCCAGTTAAACCAGTTCCAGGAGTAATAGATGTTACAGTACCTTTACATGATTCTGTGAAACTTGGCAAAGTTCCAGTATCAATACCAACAACATGTTTCTTAGAATCAAGTTTAATACCACTTATATATTTTCCTGAACCAGCGCTTTGTTTGTTTGTTGTACTTTCAGTAGCGGGAGTATAATGTCCGTTTTCTGTACAACTAGCATCTGTATTTGGATTGCCAGGCAACTTACTAGTTGAAAATCCAGTAATATGTCCTTTTCCATCATATGTCAAACCTGTAACAACTGCTCCACCAAAACCTAATGTACTACCACTGGCAGTACCAGTTTTTGCCGATCCTGATGGAGTGTAATGACCGTCATAATTTGTACTAGTATCAGAATATGAAGAATTAATAGTTATTGTACCATTAGAATTTGATAATGTAACATTGGTGCCAGCTTTTAAATTCAATGTGTTGTTACCTATTGATGTGCCGTTACATTGTATTGTTCTCCAAGTATTTGTATCTGTAAAAACCGCATTTGAAGGGACACTGCATCCCAATGTGAACCCGTTAATTGTACCATTTAAACGTAGATCTCCAACAATTCTAGCGGGTCCTGTTACGATTAAGTCTTTTAATTGTGCCATATATTATATTTCAATAAAATTAGTCGTTATTAAATCCTTTGTTTTCATAATCTTTGTCTCAGGTCCCTCTATTAATTGATTTACTGAAACAATTCCTTCTTTTGAAATATCAAAATCAGGATTATCTGTTATATCATACATCCTAATATTAGTAATGTAAAGATCTGTGCCCATTGAACCAGTATTTTCGTATGGGAATCCAAATTTAAATCCCTGGTATGAAAGATATGTTGTTCCTGCAACAAATCCAGAATAAGAAGATGTACAAACTTTATATAAATCGTCATTCATTGTTCATTTGTATCAGAAATCTCCTTCTCCATTAAAATTGGCTCCAACGGGATTATAAGATTCTACATTTGACGGATTAGGAGTTAATCCTCCACCTCCTCATCCAACTTGATTTGATCAACCACAATCAGAAGCTCCGGTAGAACTTTTTCCTTTAACATGAAAGGCAAGAATATACGTATGTCCTTTTATGAATGTACAAATTCCAGATGCTACAGGATTTAACACCAATCCTCCTCACATTACAGAACCAGCCGTTGAATAAACTAAATTTGGAGTACGATAAATTCTATAACCATCATCGGTTAAAGTAACTTGGCAATGATCTTGAATATAACGATATAATCCGTTACTAAAAGATTTATTAATTCTCGCTTCTTCTGTTTTAAAAATTAAATTTTCCATATCTTACTCCTCCAAACTATAAGCCATTACTGTACCATTATCACATATAACAGTAGATGTGTTATATAATTCTTTTACGTCTTCTGCAGAGAGTGGTGTTGCATAGATTCTAAAATCTGACATTTTCATACCTGGAATTCTATAATTTGCATCATTAGGCCATCCATTAATTTGTAAAGATGTTCCACCAATTGCACGATACGTTTTTGCTGTTCCATATAAAACGCCATCTACATACAATTTGGTAACAGAACCGTCTCCCGTAATTACATAATGATGTCATGTATTTATAGAAGGTGGTGTAATTGTAGTTGTTCCTGATGAATAAAAAGGATTATTACCTCCGTCACCTTGATTTCAGTATTTTCCATCATATCAATTCATCATATTATTAAAACCTCAAAACATTGCTCCACCAAAACTAGGAATATTTCCTCACCAAGCAATTGAATATGTATCTTTATAACCAGTTGGATCAATAGAAGTTGTTATATATTTGGCATTTGTATTAAAATTAAAACAACTATTATATCTTGAGTTATTTGAGTCAGATATCGGAGCTGTTGTAGAAGTCATTGTACCATTATTTCCAAATCCTGAACAATCATAGACTGTTGTGTGTGGATCTACTTCTTGATAATCTCCATCATCAATTATTTCAGAACAACCCTCAATTAAATGCGGGCAACAAAAATCAATTGTTATAGGAGTTCCCGCAACAGCAGATGGAGAATAAAAACTTGTAAATATATTATCTACTTTATCTGATGTCACTGATCCATTTCTATATTGCCCTACCACCTTTCATCCATTTCCGTACTCTGCAGGAGGAATTTCATATCATCCAGAAATATTAGAAGCAGTTCCTCCAACTCTAACATCTTGATGAGATACTGGACGGTAATATATTCAAAAACAATATTTTGTATTTGCTTTAAAAGTTACATTACTAAATCCATATATTCCATGTGATCATAAATCCACTTTAAAACTGTCAACAGAAGATGAAGTAGGAGTCATGGTTAATCTATATACATCACATCCTTGAAAAGTTTCAGATAATTTAGTGAGAGATGAAGAAACACCATAATTATCATATATATTATATTGATGATTTTTTACGAGATTTGTTGCAATTTTATCATCCATCTTATAATGTAACACCAATCCTTTACTAATCTCTTTTATTTCTTTAGGAGAGAGGCAGTGATCATATACTCTGAGATCTTGAATAGCTCCGTTAAACCCAAAATATCCGCCAGCGTATGTTTCTCTTCCAACATATGTGTTTGTAGCATCAGAATTTGATATTGAGGATGCCGCACCACTTCCTACATATTCTCCATTTTTATATAAATAAGCAGTTGATCCATCATTTACACATACTAAATGTGTCCATGTATTTACAGGAACAGAACAATTTATATATGTATTGTAATAATTTCCAAACAAATCAACTTGTGTATTATCTTGACTTACACCAAATGCTCAACAACTACCATTTCAGTTTCCAGAACTCAATATAGTTCCATTATAATGCACATGATTTCCGTAAGGTTTAACTCAAACTGCAATTGAATTTTTAGGCCCTGAAATATCAATTAAATTCGAATTAATTGATATTCCTGCTCCAGATTGGGATCCGTTATCAAAACGATATCCAGATCCCAATTTACCATCTACGGTTGTTAAACCTGAAGCAGAAGTTGTAACATTAGCAAGTCCTTGATTCTTCGTATTTCCATTTAAAGGTAATCAAACTTGAAGTGCCATAACTAAAAACTAAATTTAATACATTTCTGTGTAGAATCATAAGAGATTGTAGCATCTCCCATCTTTATATTGCCAGACATTGTAATGTCTGATACTCCTGTCATTGATCCACTAACGTTTCCAGTACCATTGAATGATTGTCCTCAAATAGTTCTTGCTGTTGTAAGTTGAGCAGCAGATTTTACAGATTTTGCTGAATCGGCTGTATTATCTACATTACCAAGACCTACTTCTGATTTAGTGTAAGTTGGTTTAGAAGATGCTTTAGCCCAAGCATAAACATCACTTGCAGGAAGAGAAGTAGGATGAGCTGACCCAGTAATAGTAATATTTCCATTTGCATCTGACGCTACCGATACAGTACCTGAACCAACAAATCTAACTTGATTACGATAAGTATCATCATCTGTAACCTTTAAATAAGGATTTGAAGCAACAGCGTTTGCAGCTGTACCAGAAGCTCCTGCATAAAGTCTTGTAGTTCAATGTGTATTGGTATCAGTGTTAGTATCCTTTATTTTTTGAGCAGTATAAGTTAATCCAACAACGTGACCCTTAGCATCTCTTTGCGCTTTTACTCCAGTTAAAACAGTATATTCTGTGTCTTTAGCATATGCGCCAGCATTTCCGGATAATGAAGCTGTTAGTTCTGAATTTGTATTTGCTGACGGTGTATAGTGACCATCATAAGTTGTACTTGTATCTGTGTCAGTTCCAGTAATAGTTATATTTCCACTGCTATCTGATGTAACTTTAACTGATCCAGCACCTACTATGTTATGTGTTGACTTTACAGTAGATTCTTCTAGGTGATTTAAATATACTCCTCCGGTTCCAGTAACAGCACCATTTGATGTAGCAGTACTTGATGAACCAACAATATTCTTTGAAGTATAATGTGTATTTGTATCAGTATCTGTATCAGTAACTGTTATTGTTCTTTCTGTTACAGATTTAACATGTCCAAATTGATCTAATGTAATTTGAGGAACTTTAAATGTTGCAGTGTTTTTTGCAGATTGTGTTACATTAGCAGCAGGACCATAAGAGGTATCTGCACTAATATTAGTATTTGTATCTGCATGGCTAAATGTTGTTCCGCTTAAAGACAATCCTGCTCCAGCATCATAAGTTGTGTTTGTATATGATGTTAAAACCTTTGTTCCATTAGAATACAAACAATTATCTGTTCCTATATAACAGTTGCTGTTAGAATATGTTTGAGGATTTGCGGCCTGAGTTGTTGCACCTGCTAAATACAATTTAGTACCTGTATTATTTGTAGTACCTGCAGTGTTTTTAGTATCTGTATTTGTATCAGTATCTGTCCAAGGAACATTAACGAATGCTTTACCATCCTTATCTAATTCAACAGCATAATATCTACCACTAGTTGTAGTTGCTGCATTTGGACTAATAGCAGTTGTTTTAGCAGTGTTGTATAATTTAAGACCTCCAATAACAGTAGTTGTTGCAGCTGCAAGATTCTTCTTAGTAACAGTAATTACTCCATTTATATCCTGTGAAATAGTATCAATAAATGCAGATGTTGATCCACTTGCTGAAGGAGAAGATACAGCAGTTTGTTTAACTTTGTAATCACCCTCATTACCAAGCTCTTCCCAAGAAGATCCATTCCATACAAATTCTTTGTTTCCATAGAATAATACGCATCCATTTTCTGCTGTATGTTGAGTATTATCTGATAATGTTACTGTTTGAGTTTGACTTCCATCTGTAATTGCAGTTTTTGATGTACCGTGGAATTTCAATGCAGAATCTAGACCTAAATCAGCAGCAGTAATAGTTTGAGCAGATGATCCATCATATGACTTACTTCCAAATGAAAGAGATTCCGGATTTTTTAATGTAGTTGGAATAGCTGGCAAGGTTCCTTTTGTAACAGTAACAGCATGACCGCTAACAGTTACTCCACTTACATATTTGCCAGTTTCTGCAGATGCACCTCCTGAAAGTGTAGGTATAGTTTGAGCAGAAGGCATTGTAATTGTAACACTTTCATCTGCTCCTGCCCTAACGTGTCCATATTCATCAACTGTAATTTGAGGAATTTTTATCGTTGCAGATGCACCATATCCAGAAATAGATGTTGTTGAATTGCCGCTTGTATATTTAGCTGTATAAGGAGCGGTGGTATTACCAAATGTTTTAGCATGAGAAGCAGTATAAGTTGTTGCATTTGTACCATTTGTTCCAGAAAGAACAACAACATCATCATCATTTGCATTAGCAGTAATTGTAAAAGATTTAGTATCATCATTTTTCCATGGAACATTAACCGCAAGATATCCAGATTTATCTACTGCTACAGGGTATACTCTTCCAGAAGTAGTAGTAGCTGCGGCAGCATCAATTGTTAACGCAGTTGCATCTTTAAGATTAGCCGAATAAGTAGTTGTTCCGGAAGTTCCGCCTGATCCAGATATAGCAAGACCAATACCAACTGTATGAGCATGTGCTGTATTATCATTATTATCAGTAGAATAAATATTAGCAGAAGTTACTCCTACAATATGACCTTTAGCATCTCTTTTAAGTCCAGTAACAACATTTAGTTTTCCAGTTGTTCCTGTAATATTAGCGTTAGCTCCACCAGATGCAGAAATTGCAGCAGAAGTATTTTCAGTCGGAGTATAGTGATTTCCTACAGAAGTTACTTTAGTATCTGTATCTGTATCTGTTCAAGGTACATTTACAGCAAGTTTACCATTTGCATCAACACCTACTGCATATAATTTACTTGTAGTTCCAATTGTTCCAAGAGATGTTGTATCATTAAGATTAACACTTACAGAATCAGCCGCAACAATAATACCAGTACCTGCTCCTACATTAAGTGTTGCATTTCCAGAAGTAGCACCTCCAGTTAAACCATCTCCTGCAGTTACTCCAGTAATATCTCCAGAATTATTCGTATAAGCAGGAATTGCAACATAACCTAAACCATTGCTATCTACATGAACTGCAAATTTATTTGCATTAACTGTTGTGTTAGCACCACTTGCTGTAGCACCAACAGATGCAACTTTAATACCTCCAATTTCAGAAATTTCTGCAGTTTTGAGGTTAATTGTTCCTGATGTAGTAATTGCTGCATCAGATGATGCTCCTGTCAAACCTGTACCAGGAGTCACAGAAGTAACAGTTCCTGTATTAGAAGTTTTACTTGCAGCCAGTGAATAAGCTGCAGCAACTGCTTTTTCTGAAGCACTAATTGCAGATGATGTTCCGTCTGTTTTATCTGAAATACTTCTTCAAGTATTTGTTAAACTTTGAGTAGAATTGTTAATTTTAACAGTAAGTGTTTCGCCATTTTTGCTTACAGAAGAATTGTTCATAAAAGCATTTAATGTTGCCAAATCTTCTGCTGTTAAATATGCACTCAAATCTGGGGTTGAACAATCATATAATTTTCCATGTGTTCAAATTTTTTGAACATCTTGTATAAATACAATAGATGTTTCTTTAATTTGGCCATACAACGCCGGTGACGAACTAGTTGCGCTAGTACTCGGCGTTGTATAATTTCCATTTACACCAGTATTAGATATAAATGTATTTCACGTTTTAAAATGAATTAATTTTTTATCAATTGCCATATCATTTTAAGTTTTAAATAATTACTTTTTCTTTTTAGAATCTCGTTCTTCTTTGTATTTTAATATATCCTTTTTATATCAGAATATTTCTTTAAATCCGACCTCTTGTCTACCGTGAGGTATATATCTTTTTCTCACATAATAATCAACTGTTTTATGGCTTACTCCTAAAAGTTCCGCAGTTTGATATTTGCTAATCTTTTCATCAGGATTAGATGAATTACTAATCATTTCACAGATTTCCATCATTTCAGCTTCAGTGATGTTAGAGTTGCCCGCATCAATGTTATCGGCAAGACCTCTTAATAAATGTGCAAGAATTTTAAATTCCATTAGTTTAATTTTCATTTAATAATTAATACTATAAACAAAAATCCTCCTAAAATCATCATTGTAATTTTTAAAGGAAAAGTGATGATTCCGAGGCCAATATATTTATTTGCGTTTATCAATAAATCAACCAATAAAGAATATCCGGTTAACGATTTATGTACTCAACAAAAGTGAAATACATCTGATAACGCAAATATTAAAATAGATGGAAGGATTGAACATCCGACAATCGTATCGGCAATTATTAGTTCCAATCCCAACACAGCAAATATTGTGTAACATCACATTGATAAAAACATTATTACTGGAATATATTTTAAACACAACATTGCTACTCTGTGATTTTTCATTAGAGTTTTCATAAATCCGAGTTTACAAATTTACTAAAAATTTATAATTTTTCCAACAGTTTAAAATGAATATAATGAATAATTTAAACCAATTTGTCAATACGGAGTTGTTCCAGGAGTATTATTAAATGGAACTTGTAATCCCACTTCTCCAGTAAGAGTTACTCGTTTTTTAGTATATGATAAATTTATATTCGGAGAAAACTCATAAGATTTTTTGGTCCAACCGGTTGCGTTTAATCCTACATTTAAATTAAACATTTTTTCTTTTTCTATATGCGTATTTGTTATTTGATGAATTTGTTGTTTTACTTTAATACTATCTAATGCAGGATCAATTCCGGAAACCCAAGCTTCATAGTCGTCTGCAACATAATGTCGTTGAACTCTCTGTAATTCTATTTCCAAACTATCTGCAAAATGTTTTAAAATATCTAAAGAATCTTTTAAACATATTACAGTATGTTTTGATGAATCAACATATTCAGGAAGAATAAAATACGCAGGAATAGTAATTTTTTGAAAACCAAGCGGTTGCTCTGCTTTATATGCAGGTCTATATTGTGTAATTACTTTCTCTATAACTGTTGTATCTTTCTGAATTTCAATTGAACTTTTTCCTTTTTTATATCCTACACCAAAACAAATTGTAAAACAAATAATAAGACAAATAAGACTTATTGCTAATGTTATTATTTTATTTTTCATATTTGTTAATTCAAAAAAATTTTGTATCTTTGTGTTGCAATCCTGAAGACAGAGTGTGAACGATGCTAAGGCATACTACATTAAACCCATTTAGAGGATTGAGGCGGCTCTAGTTACTAGGCCGCCATTTTTTATATATTATACTATAACTCCAAGTTCTTTTGCCAAGAGGACAGCTCTATCTAATGATTTCAAATATTGATTAGTTTGTGAAGCTTTTGTATATCCTTGTTTTGCATGAACTTTTTGATAGTGTTTTCCTGTATTTATAGCTCTTTCGTGTGCAGTTCCTGTTTTAAAATAATTACGTCCGGCTTTTTGCAAATAAAATTCTGCAACTAGATTTCTTAAATCTGTCTCTCCTTTTGTGCGGTCTATTAATGATTTATAATATAGATTAGTTAATAAACCATGATCTTCATCACTTAAGTTTGCAATATGTCTTGCATTTGGATTTGCATATTCAGATTCAATATTGCTTAACTTAGGACCAATTCTTCTTGGGTCTGCATTATATAAATCTATATATTTTTTCTTTGTATTTCAATGAGTTAATCCAAAAGCTGCTTCTCCAGCATGTGCTCATCCTCCTTTTGTATTAAGACCTTTAGTTAACTCTTCTCGATTAACAGAACCAATAGGATTTAAACCACATTCTGTATTCATTGCTGCAATTAAAGCAACTTTTTGTATTGGAGTCATTCCATATTTATCGAATTCTTTAAATCAATATCTAGCTCTATCTAAATTAATTCCAGATTTACCATTTGTAATATATGTTGGAGTATAATCAAATGGAATAGCCTGTGAAGTTACAGGCTGAACATCTGTTGGATTGTTTTTTGTTACAATATTATTAGTATTCATAGAAGAATTATTAATAGGTTGTTCTGTTACAATATTATTATTGGTATCTACAGAAGAATCATTAGCAGATTCTGTTACAGTTTCTTTATTTTGTCTATTGTTTAAAATTGAAGATACCATATCTTTTGGTAACAATTGTGTTTTTTGATCAATTAATTGTGTATCTGTTGGAATAGAGTTTAAATTATTTAAATCATTTATTAATGTTGAATATAAACTCTCTAATTTTTTCGGAGTTAAATCTTCTGTATCCAAAACATTTTTATATACTATATTTCCTACTGCCATATTTTATGCTAAAAGTTTTTCTAAACCAGCTACAGCAACTCTATCTGGACCAATATGTCAATGAGCACCGGTTGCTCCAGTTCTTGCCATTACTGCTGATGTAGTTTCATCATATATTCCATAACCATGCTCTCTCATTCATTTAACAAATTCTGGAGAGTTTCTAATCTTAGTTGTTAAATCTGCGTATGTTTGTCCTTCAATTGGAGTAACATCTATTGCGTTACCGGAAGCATGATGTGATTTTTTTCCTTGTTTAGTTGTTGCTCCAGGTCTTAGACCAGAAGTTATTCTAAAATAAATTCCATATTTGGCTGCTTCATCAAGTAAAGCTTGCATATTACCAACCTTTATACCATCTCGTTTAAACACATGTTTTCCAGAACCAGTATTTGTTTTCGGAGTTGTTGTAGAAACAACAGATGTTGCAGGTTGTGCAGCCGCAGGTTCAACTTTTACAGCAACCGGTGTTGTTTCTGAAACAATTGCTGGTACATTATCTTGAGTTGTAGCAGCAGGAGCTTGTTGTCTAGAAGCAATAATTGCTGCCGCAGTTTCTGGAGTCATTATTGTGTATCTTTCTGTAGGATCCGCTGCAAATTTAAAATAAGGATCCTTTTTTAATTTAGATATAAACACGTCTTTCTTTTTCGACGGTGTTAATTTTTTATTATCTATAATTTCTATGTATGTTATATTTCCTACTGCCATAATAAAAAGTTTTTTAATTGGCAAATATATATAAAATAATTGGTAAAAACAAAAAAAA
>JAEIGA010003324.1_pt1 | contig 25247 bp, 45 predicted proteins | sample 9270691 | NCBI WGS metagenome assembly JAEIGA01 (sample SAMN17057246, study PRJNA624740) | gut metagenome | biome: biome; isolation source: fecal sample | host: Bos grunniens | place: China: Xizang | collected 2019
AAAAATAAAAACACAAAAAAATATGTTAATATCTGTTAAATTATTTAAAGGCCTAAAAATTTTCGTTCTGTTTTAGTTCTCGACCTATTAAAATAGTCTATTCTCCATCTATCATCATTAAAGCCATTAATTTTTGTTTGAATACAATATTCAACATTATCAATTTTTCCACTTTTCTTTTTAAAAATTCTTTTAACCAACCTTTTATCACCATTGACCTTAAGAACTTCGATTTCAGTTGTGTCATAAATATAGTTTTTTTCCATAATTTTATTTTTTAAGAGGTGAGAATAGCGTTAAAAATGTTATTTCTTTAGGTGCAAATACTGATTTTAATGCATCTGCTGAATCTGATATAGTTTTTCCACTTGTCACTGTATCATCAATGATTAATACTTTTTTATCGTTAATGAATTCATTAATTTTTTCATCATTAAGAATATCTTCTTTAACACTCATTGAATTACTAATAATTGGTCGTAGATATAACGGCAAATACTTATAAGAAAATATACCATCATTTTCAACATTCATTCTATTAATGGAATTTTCAAAATCATATATTGCTTTTTTTAATATCATTTTATCATATGCAAAATTATTGTGAATAATTCCACCGTCCATAGTTATTTCGTATACATCTTGAGCATTATATTTAATAAAAAAATGTTCAAAATGTAAATTATGTGGTATTAAACGTATAATTTTATGCAAAATTTCTGTATTTAATGAATTTGAAGATGGTGTTGTAATTATAACATCATATTGCTCATTTAATTCTTTACAAACTGCAACAAAACGCCTCAATAATGCCAAATAGTCATAATTAGGGTTTTTAAAAAACCAATTATATTTACCTTTTAAAGCATAAATTAAAGGATTACCATCTTGTTTATCATCTGTTTGTTTCCTTTCAAATATTGATATTACTTTATACCCATTAACTTCATTGTATATAGGATATGGTGTCCAAGGGTCATTTGTATCAACATATTCTTGATGTGTTGGATTAAATGCAACTGTTTTATCAGATGTATCAATATCAATACCATATTCATTTAAAATTCTTTGCATTGTTTCCTCGACTATATTTTTTAAATCTAATTCAGTTAATAAAATTCTTTTCATTATTTATTTTTTTTTATCAAATACAAAGATATAAAAAAAATAGGAGACACACAAGTATCTCCTATTTAAATTTTGTTAAATTTCTATTCAACTGCTAATTACCCCATAATTTAAACGTTCTATGTTTTTACAACCACCACCACAATATATTATTTTAGTGTTCATATATTTTTATTAAATTGACACTATTTCATCACAAAAGAAAGTTGTATTTATACAAAACTCTTCATCATAATACTCTATTTGCAATTTAAAAATATTATTTGGCAATGAAACTGTTTTAATTCTTTTAATACATTTGCTATTAATAATCAACGAATCATTTTCAGAATCGTCTTTAGAAAAACATTTAAAAATAATTTTATTCATAATGTTTTTTTTTAAACATATCTTTTAACAACTTCTGAAATGATTTTACCATTTGCGGTAGGGTATGTTTTCTGTACTTCCGAAAGAATTGTTCTCATATCCTTCATAGTAACAGTACCACCCATACTATTAATCACTTTTTCAGTTTCGTTAATGATTTCTTCATCAGTTGCTTGTTTAGGTGCAAATTCTTTGATAATATTCAATTCAATTTGCTCTTTTTCAACCAAATCCATTCGATTTGCTTTCTTAAACTCAGTAATAGCATCTTCTCTTTGCTGAATCATTTTAAAAAGGATTGATGCTTCAACAGTTTCTGTAATTGTAACACCTTCTTTTTCTTTTTTCACAAACTCACTTTTAATACCACGCAAAGTTATAGTTTTTGCTGTATTCTTTTCTTTCATTGACTCAGCAATCAATGTGTTCAATTTTTCGTTTAGCATAATTTTATATATTAGACAAAATAAATTTTATTTGATGTTAAGGTTAAATTAGAGCTTACTTTATCAACTTCTTTTTGAGCATTCATCAATCTCTTCATCATTTTTCGTTCTTTTTTTGTAATAGGTTGATTATGTATAGCAGAACTATAAATGATTTCACTTGGAGAAGTTGGACAATACGATGCTTTATTTTTCTTTTTATTTTTTTTCTTCTTATACATTATAGTATTATTTATGTTTTGACTATGCAAAATTAGAAAAATATTTCGATAAAATAAAATATAATATTTTAAAAAGTGTTAACAAAGTCTTCAAATTTAGTATTAATATCTCTTTTATCTTTATCAACTTTAAATATTTTTTTAACTAATGCATAATTGCAACCGTTCATTTCAACGATAAAGTTATCAAGATTCACATTTTTCTTATGATGTGCTGTAACATTCCACCAAAAAATTTGTAATTGGTTAGCATAATTTTCCCCAAGATTTTCTTTTATTTTTTGTAAAATATTTTGCGTATTTTCATTATAATAATCTGATGTAATAAAAAGCAATTGTTTTGGTAAATTATTTAAATTAAACTCAGTGTTATTATTTTTAATTTCAATTAATTTATCTATTACTTTTTCCAAAGAAATATTCCCACTAAACATTTTTTTAGGTATTAATTTATATGCTTGCATCCAATCATCACATAAATTAACAAATTGTGCTTGTGATTTGTTAAACATGATAATTTTGTTTTTAAACATATGTTTACTAAATCTACTTAGACAAATGGAATAGAAATAAGATAATTTCAATGCATTTTTATTTTTTTTAATAGTTTTGTTAACATCTAATATACAAAGTGTTTCATTTAAGAATGGTGTTTGTATATTAAAATTAGTCCAATTATTTATATCATTATTAAATAATTTTCTAAAAAGTTTATTTTTGAATTTAGTTTTCATTTCCACCTTATAAGGTAAAAACCATTTTTTACTTTCATTTGGTACATAGCTAGATTTACATTTTCTATAATCTTTATGTTTCCATCCCATATATTTCATAAACCCTCTAACATTAACTTGAGTACAAAATGTAGTATATGATTTGTCTTCGCTTTCTTTTAAAGAATATAATGAAGGTAGATGTTTTTTCACTTTATTACATTCTATTTCATTTTCAAGCCCTTTCTTAAAAAATTCGTAAACTTTTTCTTTATCAATTTTATTTCCTTGAGTATCACAAAAAGACATAAATTCCCATAAAGCTTTATAAGAGCCATACTGTGCAATTTTCTTTATGTTACCATAGAAATACTCAGGTTGATTTACTAAGAGCCATATTAAGCGTTTAAATGCGTTGTAGTGCATATTAACTTTTAAAAGGAAATATGGTATTACTAAAGCATATTTTTCATTTATAGAATATAAATAATCTTGTGAAATATTTATAGTTTTTGTTGTTTGATTATGTTTTTGTGTATTCAATATTTCTTTAAAAAGTTTTTGAATCATATGATAATATTTAAATTATTATTTACTTTGACAAAGATATTAATTTTTTTTCTTTTTTTCAATTTATTAAATGTTAAATAAAATAAAAAGAGGGGCAAATTTGCCCCTCTTTTTATTATCATTATATTTTAGCTGTTTGCCTTTTATACATATGTCTCATTTTCTCCAATGCATCATTTCTAATTTGTCTAATGCGTTCACTTGAATAGCCTAATCTTTCTCCAACTTCTTTTAAATCTTGTTCTCTAAATTGGTTAATTCCAAAAAGAGAAGTAATTATTTCTCGTTCAAGTGGTGTTAAGCATTTAAGTACATTTTGAGTGATTTTTTTCAAGAAATCGTTTTCAATATTTTTTTCACAATCATTACTCATAGCACTAGAAGTATTAAATTCCATTAAATCATTAATACCATGAGTATCTTCTGAATCTTCATCGAAGCTATCAATTGATTGCACTCTCAATGGAAGCACATCATGCGCATCTTTTATATCAACCTTATATTCTTCTACAAGAATTTTCAACAATTCATCATTTGTGGGATTTCGTTCTTCTCGTTGAATAAATTTATTTGTTGCTTGTGACAGCAAATGCCATGTTTTTGCAAGATTGCTTCGTTTAATAATTTGTCCGTTTTTAATCAAATAATTATTGATGGCTCTACGAATATAAAAAACTGCAAATGTTATAAATTTCACATTTTGCTGCAAATCATATTCTTCCAACGCTTCAACCATTCCAATATTAGCCTCATTAATAATATCAAGTATATTATCATTTGTAGCCCATCGTCTTGCGATACCAAGAACAAAACGTTGATTAGCACAAATTAATTCGCTTTTTGCTTTATCTCTTTCACTTTCATTGGAACTTTTTTGAAAAATTTCAATCAATTCATGTTCGCGTTTTATGTCTAACGGCAAATATTTACGTATATCTTCATAATAACGAACTAGAGTTTCAGTACGTTCAAAATAATTATTTTGTGTTGTTGTTATATTAACAATCATTATTTATTTTTTTTAAGTATTACAATAGTTTTATTACCCTCATCTTTCATTGATTCTACAATTGCTGAATCTTGCATTAATTCAATAAAAGATAAAATTGATTTTTTATTAGCATCTCTACGTTGTAATTCTCTACCACGCATCATCAAAGTAACTTTTACTTTATCTCCATGTTTGATAAAATTAATTGCTTGTTTTGCTTTAGTTTCCAAATCATGTTGAGCAATATTAACACTTAATTGTATTTCTTTAACTTGAGTTGTATTATTTTTTTGTTTTTTAGCAGCTTTCTTTAATTCATATAGATATTTACTAAAATCACAAATTTTCACTATAGGAAATTCAGTTTTAGTATTAATTTCAACTAAATCTAATTCCATTGAATTAGCGATTTCTTTAGCTTCGTTTAGTGAGACTATTCGACTTTCGATACCATCACCAATAATACGAACTTTGGAATGAAATTTAATTTCATCATTCACTCTAAATTGGTTTTCTTTTGAAGAAAATTGTTTACTCATTAATTATTTTTTTTTGTTTAAATTGTACTTTTACAAAAGTTGTTATTTTTTTAAAAAAAATAAATATTAAAAAATATTAACTAATTTTTTTCCATATAAGTTCATTTGCTAAGCATTCATATTTTCCTTCACTTAACCCGCCTATAGTTACAAATTGGTGGATTAGAGATTCAATATAATACAAATTCTGAGCAATATAGTCATATGTATCTAACATATATTTTTCCGTAGCTTCTTCAAATGCTTTACCATATGGGTCGTTTTCTGTATTTGGGATTGCTTTATCATTTAATCCTAAAATCATAGCCATATCCTCCAACAAATGACTTCCTAAAGACAACAAATGTTCTTTATCAACACCAACAACAGTATCATTTATTTCTTGAGTAAAGAAAAACGGTATTAATTTCAAATGTTCTTTCTTTAAATTTAATTCAATACGCATAAAACGTTTTTTTATTTATATTATTTCTTTTTAATAACGTGCATAGCCATTTCGTAAAAATCGTTTTTCAGCTTCTTCTTTTCGCTTTTTAACCATTTCTCGATAAGCATTATAATCTTTTTGCCTAACAGATAATTCTTTTTTACGAGTTGCTATTTGTTTCTCATTCCTTGTTTTTTGATAGTAATCATAAATAGTGACATTAACATCGTTTAATGTTGTTTTAAAAATATCCAACACTTTTTCTTTATCACCATTACCATCAAAACGACTACATCCTAATAATGGACATGCAATATTTTTCCCCTTATGAATTATATTCACTAAACGTAAACATTTTTCCAAAGATTCATATGAGAGATAATCATCCCCATGCACCTTTTTACAAGGATAACCACGACAAATATACAATAAAAGGATTAATGGTTCGTTTTCTTTTTCACATTCAATCAAAGTGCCCATTTTGGAAATATCGCCATATTTAGTTGATAAATTTACCTCTCTAACATATGGATAATTTAATGCGATTTCACGTTGAACACCTTGACTTAATGTACAATAAACATTAGTACCAATAAGAATTAAATCATATTCATCAATATGATTCATTATATCTTCATCTTGAATAATGTTTATCATATATTATTGTTTTTGAAAATTTTCTTTATTTTTCAATTCTAACAATAAAGCCTTTTCTTCTTCATTCAATTTCTGAGGCATAGTAAAACGTACAATACCAATCATTGAACCATACTTACCATTTTTACCATAAATAGGCATACCTTTATTAGCAAAACGAATATGAGTACCATCAGCAATCAAAGATGATATTTTAGTTGTCAAACGTTTTCCATTAATTGTGACTACTTCAATATTACCGCCCAACAAAGCATCTATAACTGGAATGTCTAAATTGAATATCAAATCATTGTCAACACGTTCAAATTTATCATGTTCCAACTCTTTAAATACAATCAACAAATCACCAAAGACACCGTTACCATTTAAAGGAGCACATCCATAACCATTCATACTCATTTGAACACCTTCAACAACACCTTTAGGTATTGTAATAGTTACTTGCATTTCTTCATGTGCAACACCAGTACCATTACATTCACTACAAGGATTCTTTAAGAAACTACCCTTACCACCACAATGAGGACAAGTTGTAATTGTTTGCATAAATCCGTTACGACTAAAGATTTGTCCAGTACCACCACAATGAGGACAAGTTTCTACTGTTGTTTGTGCCGATTTACCACTACCTCCACATTTTTTACATGTACCATTACGAGCATATTTAATCGTTTTAGTGCTACCATCATAAATTTCTTCCAAAGTAACACCAACGACCAAACGCAAAGATTGACCTTTAACAACTCTTTCACGTTTTTGCCCACCAAATCCAAAATCTGACATCATGTCAAAGGGGTCAAAGCCACCAAAACCGCCAAAACCACTAAATCCACCCATGGGATTATCATATTCTTGACGTTTTTTAGCATCAGACAAAACTTCATAAGCCTCAGAAACTTCTTTAAATTTTTCTTCATTGGCTTTCTTTTCAGCTTCAGATTTTCCTTGTTGTTTGTCTGGGTGCAAATTTAATGCCAATTTTCTATGACGTTTCTTAAGTATAGATTCAAATTCTTTACCTTGAAGTTTCTTTTCCTCATCAGTAATACCTAATATTTTATAATAATCTTTTTTATTACTCATTTTTTATTTTTAATTTTATTTAAATAATCAATGCAAACTTTTTCAAGAGCTTCCATTTCACTATCATAAATATATATGTCTTCAATATCTTTTTCAAGATTTGCCAATTCAAACTCTATTTCTTCGTCTAAACTTGAAAGTACATTTCCATACCATTTTTTTGTTGCGAAATTATACTTAGTTTCAACATAAACGTTATATTTTTCTTCAATCCATTTTTTAGCATCAAATATATGGGGCGCTGAACATATTTGTTTATCAAAAAATATACGCATACTATTTTTAGTATGTACTTGTTTTAATTCAATTCTATTTTCAAATACTTCGTCTCTCTCATATTTACCACCATAATCTTTCAACAAATCAAGATAACCATCATCAGACAAACCACCATGTTTTTCGATAATAGATTCTTTAATACCATAGCTATTCACATATTGAAAAAGACACCATTCATCAAAACCATTTTCTTTTAAAACTTTACCTAATTCAGTACTAACAACATATAATTTATCCATATATTATCTATCAAAATTAACTCTTTTACCATTTTTATAAAAAAGCCATTCATTATTAACATAATACCAATTAATAAAACTCTCTCCAAGCCCCTTAAAAGCCTCATAGAACGATTTATTCTTAGTATACAACCTTCGTTTCATTTGATTAAAATAATCCTCTGTATGGAAGGATGGTGCATTTTCTATTAACCACTTGTTATAATGAAGTAGCATTAACAAATCACTTTTCTTATTAAGATACTCTTCAAGCATCCATGTATAAATAAGCAACCATTTTTGATAAGGTTTATAAGACTTAACAATTGGATGGTTTTGCCAAGCAGTACTTGTACCATTATATACATTTAAAATTTGTTTACATTCAATTAATTGTTTATTAAGTCGTTTTTTATCTAAAACCTCAAATGTTTCTAAAGGTGTACCAATAATAAAAACTTGCATTTTTTATATTTTAAATTAATTTCAGTACAAATTTATATCTTTTTTTCTTATTAACAAATAAATAAAAGTTAAAAAACATTAAACAAGCATTGGAGAGTACTTTTCAATACTCTCCAACACATTATATTCTTCTCAATAATTAATTAACTTCTTCAAATGTTGCATCTTGCACATCTTCACCATTATTTTCCGATGTAGTTTGTTCACTTGTTGTTTGTTGTGCTTGAGAATACATAGCAGCAGCTATTTCATTCCAAATCGCATTAATTTCACCCTCAATACGATTTATATCTTCAACTTTCTTTTCTTTCACAACTTCTTTCATTTCATCAACCAAAGATTGAAGTTTGGTTTTATTTTCTTCAGAAAGTTTATCAGCTTGTTCTTCCATCATTTTCTCAGTACTAAATGCGATACTATCTCCTTTATTAATAGCATCAGCAATTTCACGTTCTTTCTTATCAGCTTCAGCAAATTCTTCAGCTTCTTTCTTAATACGTTCAATTTCTTCTTGTGTCAAAGAACCACCATTTTGAATTGTAATTGATTGTTCTTTATTAGTACCTTTATCTACAGCACTAACTTTCAAAATACCATCGGCAGTAATATCAAAAGTTACTTCAATTTGAGGTACGCCTCTTCGTGCTGGCATAATTCCATCAAGACGGAACAAACCAATTGATTTATTATCTTTTGCCATAGGTCTTTCACCTTGCAATACATTAATATCAACATTAGGTTGATTATCCATTGCTGTTGAGAAGACTTCTGTCTTTTTACAAGGAATTGTTGTATTAGCTTCAACCAATTTAGTGAAAACGCCACCCATTGTTTCAATACCTACACTCAAAGGAATTACATCAAGAAGAAGCAAATCTTCAGCACCTTCACCACCAACAATAATATTTGCTTGAATTGCAGCACCTTCTGCTACACACAAGTCCATATTTGATGACTTAATCAAAGATACTTTAAATTCTTTTTCAAGACGTTCTTGAACAAGAGGGATACGACATGAACCACCTACTAACAAAATACCATCTAAATCAGTATTTTTAATATCAGCCAATTCAATGGCTTTTGTTGCACAATTAATCAATTTGTCAACAATAGGAGTGATTAATTGTTCAAACTTAGCCTTTGTTATTGTTTGTGTCAAGTGAATAGGTGCATTATCCTTCATTGTAATATAAGGAAGATTCACTTCTGTTGTAGGGCTTGCTGACAAATCAATCTTTGCCTTTTCAACAGCTTCAAGAATACGTGACATTGCTTGATTATCTGTAGACAAATCAATACCATTTTCATTCTTAAATGTTTCTACTACCCAAGCAGCAAGTGCATTATCAACATCAGCGCCACCAAGGAACACATCACCATTGGTAGATAAAATCTCAACAACACCATCACTGATTTCCGCAATTGAATTATCTAATGTACTCAAATTTGTTATCGTTAGGTTCTTTACCCTAACTTCTTTAACTTTCGTTAAAGTTCAGACTATCTCTTTCTAGGTTTAAAATACAAACCTATTATCGGACATTCGTGGATTTTTTTTCTTCAACATTACTTGGTTAGAATACTTAATCTAGTCGTTGAACCTTCATCTTATTTCTAAGATGCTTGGCTGCGCTTATTTTGGTCATCCAATCCTTAATCTTTTTACTATCCCACAGTAATTAAGCTGTGTGCTAACCATTCATATCACTATAATGTGCAGTAATTAAGGCTCTAAGGAACTCTCCGCAATTAATCCGATTTTTTTATTTCACATATTGCATTTAAGCAACATAGGTGTGGAGGCAATACTGAGATAATTTACCACCAAAGTCTACAACCATATACTTACCACCTTTTTTCATATCAATATTAGATGATAGCAATGCAGCAGTAGGTTCTGCAATAATACGCAATACATTCAAGCCACACAATTCAGCAGCCATTTTTGTTGCTGCTCTTGAGGCATCTGAGAAAAATGCTGGAACAGTAATTACAGCATCAGTTACTTCTTTCCCAAGATAATCTTCAGCAATTTTTTTCATTTTTGCAATAATCATTGACGAAAGTTCTTCTGGTGAATATTCTCTACCTTCAACCAAAACTTTAGGCATTCCGTTCTTGTCTACAATATCATATTGTACATGTTTAATTGCTTCTTTAGACTCTTCATAAGAATTACCCATAAAACGTTTAATAAGATTAACTGTTTCTTTAGGGTTAACAATCATTTGTCGTTTAGCAGCACCACCAACTTTTCTTTCCCCATTCTTTAGAGCAATTACTGAAGGTGTTGTATAACTTCCCTCTTCATTCACAACTACAATAGGTTTACCATTTTCAATAATACTACATTCACTTAATGTAGAACCTAAATCAATACCAATTACTGTTTTACTCATTTTATTTTATATATTTTTTTGTTTTAAAATTATTTTCACTATTTTGTTGCAAAGATACAAATTCTTTTTTTATTAAGCAAATATATTTTTCCAAATTGCATCTTACAATATACATATAACAAAAACCATGCCAAATATATAAAAAAAATAAGGAAGTGACAAATATAGTCATTTCCTTATTTAATATTAACTATTAAACTTTGTTAATAAATTTATCAATATTATTTATAATATATTGCAATTCACCATTAAGAATATGTTTTACTTGGTCATCGCATAAAGTAGTAACATACATAGTTTCCAATTCACCCATTGGATTTGTTTCAATACGTCTTCTTGCAATCTTAAGTCCTTGATTCACATCATATTTATCTTCTGGATGACAAATCGAAAAACTATATGTTAGTTTACGAATTGTTTGTTTACGAGGGAATGTAAGAACGCCATTAACGCTTTTCTTTTCATTAACAGGAACTTCTACAATTTTTTCTTTTATATCAATTATCTTTTCTTGTGTAAGTACACCAAGTAGTACAATGTGTCTCAGGTCGCCATTTGAATCTTTTACTTCACCTTCAACAAAATATTCTTTTTTCTTCATATTAAATTCAATATATTTTTTTTATTATTTTTTTAGTATGACAAAATGTCAGTTTGATTTAAACTTTATTGTGAATAATTGGCAGTTCTTTAAGATATTTTTCTTTTTTAGCTTTATCGTTCACAATATTAATCAATAATTTTTGATATGCTGGATGAACCATACCACCATTTAAATAAACAGTATTTCTGAAAATAATAAGTTCACTTCCTTGAGGTATTTTCCCCTCTTGTGCTTCATATGGTTCTTTAAAAACATATTTAACTTGTTTATTTATTTCCATTTTAGATTATTTACCTTATTATTATCTTTATTTTTATCCAAATGTATTACATTCTTTTTATCATCATTGTTTTTCAAAAAATGTTGGGCTACTAATCTATGTATACGATATTCTTTAATTTTATTCTCTTTATCATAAAGACTAACTCTTTCATACCCATCCTTTTTTTTGTAAGTATTCATCATGACTTCTCTTTCAGAATTATACACCCTCCCATATGATGATACTAAATATTTCCCGTTATACCCTTGAATTGCAATCCAAGTTTCTTCTGAATTCTTATTTAATTTTCTTTTAAAGAAATCAGAAATAACATTAAAAAATTTAAACTTTGTTAATATTGACATATTCTTTATTTTTTTTTATTTTTCTAACCATTTTTTTATTTTAGGTGTACAAACTTCATCAATTTTATTCCAATCAACCCATCCTCTGCCATCAGTTTCTTCTCCTATTAAAGGAATGCATGCATTTCTATCATCAATATCTAAAATACTATATACTTTTAAAACATCTTTACAGCACCATAAATCTTGTGTAGGGTTTCTACCAACGGCATCAAATTTAAAGTTATGTTTTTCACACCAATCAATAGCATCTTGTAAACATTGTCCACCTCGCATTGTATTTAAAATTATCATACACCCCATATCTTGCCATTTCCTTAAAATGTCAAAGCAAGGTTTATTTTCATATAAAATACTTGGATATGCATGTGGATAACATAAAGTTGCATCGAAATCTACACTAATTGGAAGTTTTTTCAGTCCTAACTCCTCTTTTTCTAATTTAAAAGAATTTTTTTCCATAACATTTTAACGTATAAATGTTTCATAATCAATTAAATATTTCTTTGAGGTTTCAATTACATCTTCAAATTTAATATTTTCCAAAGTTTTTGAATTAAGTTGTGTGCTAGCTAATCCTTTTATTAATTTTTCAGCATATTTATGAGTGAAAATATTTTCCTCTTCAAATTTATTTCGAAGCATTTCCACAATATCATTAAAACGTTCTTTAGTCAAAACAGTTTCAATATTATTGATAATTTCACCATATACTTTTTGCGCTTCTTTAACATTTTCGGTCATTGTTTGGAAACAAGTATAAAAAATACTATCATTAACACATGGCTCAAATGTTGAATAAACCCCATAAATAAGTCCTCTTTTTTCACGCAATTCTTGATATAAAGGAGAATTCAAACCATAGGCAAGCATTAAATTAGCAATATTAAGATTTGAAACATCCTTTTTACTAACGCTTGTTCTAGGCAAGAAATAAACAAAGTTGACCCCTTCAACTGTAGGAACTGTTGTAACTTCTGCTTGATAATTTCTATATTTCAATTTACGTTTTGTGCGTGGTTTTTTATCAAATTCAATAAAAGATAAATCAGATTTTTCCCCACCAATTTCAATAATCATTGATGGCTTAATGAAATTATTATTAAATGCCTCTTTCATATCTTCAAATGAGAAAGATTCAATATCACTTCTTTTTCCAATTGGCAAATAACTGTTAAAACGAGAACGTATAATATTCAAGAAATGACCACCAATAGGGTCTGTAAAAGTATCTTCATATTCTTGCAAAACCACCATCTTTTCTTTCATAAAAGATTCCTCAGTTACGACACCAATATTTGATGTGACACGTTTAACCAAATCTTCTTTCATTTCTTTAGTTAATTGTTTACTTAAACCACTAAACCAAAAAACAACAACTTCAGAAGAAGTATATGCATTATAAGTTATACCACGTTTAGTAAACTCGTCTAGTAAATCATCAAATGTTTTACATACTAAATGTTCCATTAAATGAAATGTACCTAATTTACCATTTTCTTCATACATAGAGCCCGCATTAAAAACCAAATACAAGCTGCTCATTTTAACTTTGTTCTTTTTAAATATATGCATAATATAATATTTTTTTTCTTTATAATGTATTCCTTAATTCTTTAGTAGCATCTTTCAAAGGTATCTTTTCATAAGTCCCATCATCCTTTAAGTGTATTAAACGTCTACCAATAACCTTTAAACCAATATCTTCTAGTGGAATTTGATAGCATGATAATTGGAGTGTGTATAGTGATTGAGCTTCATGATACAAATCTTCAAACGGATGAAGTAGCATTTTATTAGCAATTCGTGAAAATTCTTTTATAAGAGAAGTGTTTGTCTTATAGTCCATAATCACAAGACCACTTTTACTATCATCTTTTGGGTCTTTATAATAAAAGAGTAAATCAAATGTACCAGCATAATTTTTATTAAGTTTAGGTACATTAGGATTAACCCCACTATAAACTTTAGTTTCCGCTAAAACAAAATGTAATGAAGATGGAAGTTCATCCCAAAATTTCAATATTGCTTCTTCTTTGGGATGAGTTGGGACTAACCAATCTTTAACATATTTACAATTACAAGATGTGCATATTTTTTCTGGAAATCCATTTCGTAGCCATGCCATAGATTCACCATATTCATGTGTTAAAGTACCTCTAATAGTTGCTTTTAGACTATTGTATTCCCATTGTTTTTGCCAATATTCTTTAGTTTCACCATGTTTTAATGCATAATTTGTAGCTATTTTATCCCAATCACTTGGTGGTTCAAATTGATGTGTAACATGAGAAACTGATTGTAATTCTTCACCTCTAAGAAAATATTTATGTCCTTCTTCAACAAATTCTAATTCAGTAAAACTTGTTAAAATTTTATCTCTTATCTCTGTCACTTCAGGTGGTTCACCTTTTATTATAATTTTACCCATAATCCTATTTATTTGTTGCAAATATACATTGTTTTTTTTTATAAAACAATTATAATTTAACAAAAATGTCAGGTTTTGTATATTTAATAGGACAATTAGATAATAAAAATACCTATAAAATAGGTGTCACAAAAAAGGATGTCAATTTGCGTTTAAAAGAACTACAAACTGGGTCTTCTGAGGAATTATATGTACATAGTCATTTTTTTTCAAAATTCCCATATAAATTAGAAAATTTTCTTCATAAGTCTCTTAATATTCATAACAAAGTGAATGAATGGTTCATTTTATCAGAAGAACAAGCGAAAGATTTTAAACGAAAATGTGAAGATTACGAAAAAATTTTTGATTCTTTAAAAGACAATCCTTTTTTTAAATAAAAAACGCGAAGAGTTATTTCTTCGCGTTTTTTCGTTCTTGTAATTTTTCTTTAATAAGTCTTTTTTCAAGTTTTTCTTTAATATATTCACCATGACAAGGTAATGGTGAGCAAAAACATTGAAGATATATATCTTCTCCATTTTTATATTTTTCATATATTAAGTCAACTGCTTGTTTAAATTGGTCATCTTGTTCATACATTGCATCGAAATACAATTTATATGCTTCAATAGCTTCTTCTCTTGTTTTAAATGTTAATTTAGCTAAACTTGACCTTTTTCCATCATGTGTATAAGGATTAGATAATATACTAGGTCTACCAATATAAACATTATTAGGGTGTGAAGTAAAATCTTCAGTTTTAGTATTATAAATAATAATTTTACCCATTTAATTTTTTTTTAATTGTTCAACAATTCTTTTTTTACTCTAACTATATAAGCCTTTCCTTTGTCGTGTTCAACATATAATCTAGTTGTTTCATGCTTTGTTAATTTCTGTTTTAAAATCAGAAAATTTTGCTTAAATTCTTTATTTCTCATTTTTAACAAAAATTTTTCTTTATCTGTTAAATCGAAATACATAACTTCAAAATCATCAATTGTTAATCTTTGATTTAAATAATGATTAACAAAATAAACAAAACCATCATCTTCAATCATATTAAAAAGCCCATATGTTAGATTTTTAAAATTACTTTCTTCTATTTCATTATAAAAATCTCTCATAAAAAATTAAAAATATTTTTAAAATTATAAAAATGATAATGACTATTATTTTTTAGTCATTATCATTCCATATTATTCAGTCACATGAATTTTCGTCTCATCATTTGTTTCCCATTTGAAGTAACTTTACCATTATTGGTTACATTTGTCTTTTTTGCAATTGTTTTTACTTCTTTTTTAGGGGTAACATTGCTTTTATTTTTACAACTACAAGCCATTTTGTATATTCTTTTTTTTTACATTATTATTAAATTAATCCTCATAATAGAAGTCATCATTATCATCTGTATATTCTAAATCCATTTGTTGAATTTCATTATATACTTTTTGAGTGATAATATTATTTAATTCTTCATTACTTCCATTATAAAACATATCAATTTCTTCAGAAGTTTCTCCATCAACTTTTTTAATATCTATACTATCAAGATGAACATCAAATTCATCTGGGTCGTTAGGCATATCATAATCATTAGAACTCATTCCATGAGTTAAAGAATAAATTGCATTTGCATATATATTATAAAACTCACCACTTTCACCCTCAACAATAAAATGACATTGATAAAAATCATCATTTTTTTCAACATCAACTACATCATCAAAAGTACCATTAAGGATATCAAAAAGATAATTATCTCCTTCTGTATTTTCTTTTAAAATGTTACGGACAGTTTCTTTAATAATATTATGTAAATCACTTTCAGTTAAACGTATAATTTGTTTAGACATATCTTTTTAATTATAAATGTTTTATATTTATAATAAATATAACTATAATTGTAAAAATAACAGATTGAAGATGTATTTTTTTTTTATTTTTTAGTTAAAATAGTATCTACAAAGCCATGTTCTATCATATCCTTTGATTTAAACCACTTATCTCCATTTTCACATAATTGAACAATTTCGTCAAATGGTTTTCCGCTATTTTTAGAAAGAACTTCATATAAGTCATTTCGCACTGATTCCATTTCTTCCAAAGCAATTTTAGAATCTGTAAAATTAGACCTTCCAAAAGAACTAGAAGGTTGATGAATCATGAATCTTGAATAAGGTAATGCATATCTTTTCCCTTTTTCACCATTAGATGCTATAACAGCTCCCATAGAAGCAGCTAGTCCTAACACTGTAGTTGACACATCGCTTTTAACTAAATCCATTACACTTACTAATTCAAGTCCAGAATAACAATCACCTCCACCGCTATTAATATAAAGATTAATATCTCTATTGTCAACACTATCCAAATAAAGTAATTGTGCTACAATTACATCCATACTATCAGATGTTACTTGTCCAGATAAAAATACAATTCGTTCTTGTATTAAGCGTGAAAAAACATTCATTTCATTTACACGCATTGCTGAATCACGTTCTTCAACAATAGTAGGAAAAAGTAAATTATTAAAAGGTTTCTTTTTTAACATATCATCAAAATATGTCATTGAAACACCTTTATCTTTTGCAAATAATCTAAAATCTTGTAAATTATTCATATATTATATCATCAATCAATGTTTAATTTAATATTGCGTTCTTCTTCATAAGCTTTTGTTGTATCTGCACAACTTTTCATCAAACAATCCATTGTTGCAAGACTCTCTGTAACTGTTGTTGCACATCTATATGCAGTTGCCGTTGCATTTAAAAGGTCATAATTTGCAGCAAGACCTCTTCTAGAAGAAAATGATGACATTTTTATACCTAAATTTTCAACATCTTTCATCGAAGTCAAATCAGTACCCATATAAACAAATGACCAATTATATTTCTCTTCTTGATGCTTTATCATTTCTTTTACCTTAGCAAAGGTATATTCTTTTGAAGCGTTTTCTTCCCCATCAGTCATGATAACAATTAAATTTTTAGATGGTTTATCTTCTTCCTTCATATCATTTAACCATTGCCCCAATTTAGTTATAGCCATACCAATTCCATCATTCATAGCTGTGCTACCCCAAGGTTTATAGTCAATTGTATCTATTTCTGACACATCTTTCCCAATAAAATCTTCTTTAACAGTGGAAGCAAATCTAAATAATGATACTGTGCATTTCCCATTCTCAATTTTTTTCTGTTCTTCAATCATTGTTTTAAAACCTTGCTTAACATCATTAATTGATAACCCCATAGATGAACTTTCGTCAACTATAAAACAAATATTAATATAATTTTGATTCATAAATTTGTAACTTTAATTTTCTCTTTTATTTTTTTTAGCTGCTTTTTCAGCTTCTTTATGTTCTTTTTCCTCTTCTTCAATAGCTTGTATTACTTGGAATGAAAGTTCCATTGCGTTCATAACAATTTCAGCACCATATTTACTTTTACCATTAAAAAGAGGTGTATAAGGATTAGAATCAACATTAAGTTTATCTCTTTCTGAATCAAACGAAATTGTTGATAGTGCCATTTCAATAAGCATTTTTTGTATATCCATAGGCAGTCTATCTAACGCAGCTTCATAAACACAAATTTGAATGACAGATTCTTTTTTAATTAAAAATTCTGTTGTAGCACTTGCTTTAGATACCTTAATTACGTCTTTTGCTTTTTTTGTTGACATAATTTGCACATCAATACCATATGCTTCCAAACCAGTTGCATCGAATTGTTTCATAATCAATTCCGCAACATCTTCTGATGTTTTAAACAATTTTCCCATATTAAATTTATATTTTTTTCGTTGCAAATATATATATAATTCCTGAAATAACAAAATATTTCCCACATTTCTAAAAAAGCCCTTAAAAACCTTTTAAAAGATATTTATTAAAATAATATATAAAATAATAAGATTTAAATTATAATGCCTTATAAGCGTTTTTAGAGGCATTTGGAGATATTTAATATGACACGTTGGAAAGAGGTTTATCAAGTTATAATAACACATAATAATAAGCAAGTTGAATTACTTGGGACATATCAAACTGAAGAAAGTGCAAATAAGCTTTTTAATAATATTTTACAAGAGAATAGATTAATAGATTTTCCAGTTCAATTTGTTAGTTCTAAATATATTGAAGAAGCGCGTTATGAAGTTGTTATAATTAGAAAGCGTGTTAATGAAAATATTCCTTTAACAACTAAATTGCGAAATGCACATGGTGAATTTGTTAATCATCAAACAAATAATGAAAATTGGGTGATACATAATAAAGGGGAATATTTAAAAGAAGAGACTTTTTGGGTATATGGTTATCATCCTTTAGTTCAAAGGAAAACATTTAAAGAAATTGTTGATAATATTATTCGTCCTTTGACTGATAAAAGAAAAAATGGTACAAATATTATAGTATATAACAATAAAATAATATTGGATTCATTAGAAAAGGTTGAATTAATTATTTGTAAAAACATGACAGATGCCATTCGTTTTTATAATTTAATTGAAAATGATAAACGAAAATATAAAATTAAATTTATTAATTTTTGTGGTAATTGGTCATATTCAAAAATAGGTAAAGAAAAATGTATTAAAAAGATACAACAATTAACTAATTGGGATAAAGCTAAAATAAGAAGGAAAAGCACAAAACCTTAATAAAATAAAAAAGAGCGATTATTGAATCGCTCTTTAAAAAAAAATATAAAAAATTGAGTTTATAGAAAAACGAAAATTGTATACATTACAATAGAAGTAATACTTCCTAAAATTCCCGCTAAAATATCATTTTTATCAAAAACAATATCAATATATTTTTCTTTAATATAAGATATCAATGTTACAAAAACAAAGCCCAAAAATAGTCCTTTAAACCCAAATATGCTTAGCATTGAAGTTATCCATCCACTTAGGAAAAAGTGCATTACTTTATCTGAGCCATATTTATCTATAATATAATTAATTTTATCATTCAAACCCATAATTCAATTAATTTTTTTCTTTATTAAATATAATTTTTAAATTTTTAAAAATTGTTATAATTTCATTATCTGATGGTATAAATTCTTCATCAGTATCATTATTTCTGTAATAAAGTTCTTCATCAATTTTTTTAAATGATTCCTCATCTAAATTAATAATTAATTTAACTTCATTATATATTTTCCCTTTATGTAGAATTGTTGAAATATTATTTCCCAATTCTAATAATAGATTTTTATTTAATTCTACCATATTTAAAGTGTACTAAAAAGACGTTCAAAAAAACTTTTTATTTTATATTTTATTTTATCTTTTAGTTTTAATTTAACTTTAACTTTTCCATTAAGAACATCATCAATATCTTTTCCTATTTGATTTTTTAATATTTCAGCATATTGTTCTTTATGTTTATTTAATTCAAATTCGATTGTTTTTTTATCTTTTTCAAATTCTTTCAATTCTCGGTTTAATTCCCAATTACTCATGATTTTTAAAATAATTTGTCATGCTTTCAAATGCTTCTTGTATAGTATGGATTAGCCATACACATCCACTCGCAAAAAAAGCGTCGAATATTATTATTAAATACCACACATCAAAATCATCAAAGAGCATGGTTGCTGGTGTAAAATGTAATTTTGAAAAGAACAACAAATTAATTGCCGAGAAAACCCAACCAACATTTGTTGAAGTACACATCATACATTCAAGCATATTTGATATCATTGAGCAATGATTTGCACACCAATTCTTAAATTTAGTTAAAATATCAAAAGGTCCGCTGCCATACACTAAAATATTACATAATCCATAAATCATTAATATATAACAAACAATACCTAATGTCATACTTCACTTTCAATTAATTCATTATTACAATTGACCACTTCTACATTATCATCTAACTTAGCTTGAACGCTACTATCATATAGTGTAGCAGTTATTACACTATCTTTATCTTTCTTAGATTTGCGAGTGTTTTTCCTTTTACTTTTTTTCTCTTCACTCATTTGAAATGTAAGAGTTTTAAGAATATTTAAAGGAGTATTTGAACAAATTTCCTTTAATTCTTCCATTTTTTCATTAAAAAAGTCTATTCGTTGAATTGCCGATAAATTCATATCAATAGTTTCTTCAATTAAATCAAAAATCAAATCAATCGCATTATAGTCATAATCAGCATAATAAAACCATTCATTAGGTATTTCTTCTGATTTTGCCACTTTAATAGAGCCATCTTCTTTACCATAAGCGCCCCATTTATCCCCATACAATACTTTTATAATAACTGTATTGTTTATAATTTCCATTCCACGAAAATACTTTTCGTTTTTTTTAATTCTATCTTGTAACATCATTTTCCTAAAAACCCATAATTAATGCTGTTATTATATAAGACAATGATAAACCCAAAACACATGTTTGATATTTTGTTGTCTCATATTTTTCTCTTAATGAAATTGCTGATATTAATTTATAAATGTTTTTAATTACAATTAAAATACAAAAAATAAAAACAAAAATTTCACAGCTTAATAATAAATTTCTAAACATAACTTTTATATTTTTTTCTAATTAAATTATAGAAACATTCATAAAAAAAAACAATATATATAGATAAAAAAAAGAGACTAAATTTTAGTCTCTTTTTTTTTATTATTTAATATCATAGATTAAACTAGCACCAATCATTAAGTCAATATTATTATTTATCAAACTATATCCCATAGTTAAACTTGGCTCAATTCTAAATCTTTCAAAGAATTTCTTTTTTGTTTTAGCATTAATAATAGTTGCATCAATAATATTTCCACCATTTTTAGGTAAAATATTGGTTTCATTTTTATTTAATTCTTTTTTATTAACAATAGTAAATTCTTCTGTTACATTAAAATTTAATTTATACCAAGCTGGTTCTAATTTACTGCCAATATTCAATGTATACAATAATGTATCATTTGGTTCATTTTCATAAGTAAAAACATTAATTTCCTTTGAAGCAGTTGTATCACAATAAACAGTATCTATTATATATTCTTTTTGATATTTAAAATTAATTAAGTATGCAATTTTATCTTCACAGAATTTCAATGAGTCATACAATTCTTTATTAATTTTTTTAAGATTATCAATTTTCTCATCATACATAATAGTAGTATACATATTATTTTCTTCTTGTTTTTCTATTGTAACAATTTGTTTATCAATTTCTTTTAATGCTTGATAATATTTTATACCTAGAAAAGCAATAATTAAAACCAAAATTACATTTAATAAGTCTTTCATCTTATTCTCTTTTCTTTAAGTTCTTGCTGTTTTGTGTAATCTAAATATGTTCCAATTTCTTGTACATAATACATTAAATCAGCAATTATTTCTTCTTTAGAAACATCTGTATAATCTCTCCAAGTAATTGCTAAGAACCCTATATCGACATTAGTACGAATTAAGACAATTCCTAAATATTTCACATCATTAGTTTCAAGCCTTATACCCAACCTTCTATCAATTTCAATCATTTCATCTATTGTACCAATAAATATTTTGTTTTCAAGGATATATGAAGGGAAATAAAATTTTGCCATATTTAAGTTTTCATATTCATCTGAAATATAAGGAACATGTTCTCTTACTTCTTCATATGTCATATCACAATATAAAAATGGTAGTGATGTGGGGTTTTCTTTACCATTATGCATTTCTAAAACGCTAACTCTATCAGCTTTTAAAGCATAAAGCATTCTAGTTAAAGTTCTATTAATTTTAGGACTTATTTCCATTCTAATATCAGCACCTTTTTTATGTTTCTCATTATCATGAGTTAAAATTTCAGATAATAGATTATCTTCTTTAATTGAGTCTATCACAGTAATAAAGAAGATACATCCACCAATAATTAAAAGTGCTTGTACGATTTTTTTAAAACCATAATACTGTATTAATTGCAAAAATCCATGTAACCAATCAAATATGCTACTTCCTTTTTTATCTTCTCCCTCATTTTTTTCATTATAACGAGGTTGGGATTTAGCACGATTTTTAATGATATCTTTTTCAAATTCATCTTGCAATTGTTCATTTTCATCTCTCATTTGCCCAATTTACAATTAAAAAAATTATTTCATTAACGCACGTGCTCTACCTAACATATCATTGATTTTTTTATCTTCGTTAAGTCGTGTGCTTATATTAGTATTACTTTCCTTTCTTTGATAATTAAATAATTCATGAATTCTTTTTTGTTCTTCATTAATTTTAGTTTTAGCAAAAATAATAGGTTCTTCTTGCCATTCAACCAAAAATTCATTATTTAATTTATCTTTCATGATGAATTTTTTACCTTCAACTTTAAAATCATCAGGAACCTTTGACAACATATGTTGTTCTGTTAAAAAAGTAGTATTTTTAAATTTCAAAACATAAGTTTTACTTTCAAAAACACTATTAGATTGTTTTTCAAATTCTTTTTTGTCAATCTCTCTACTTGTTAAGCCGATTTCTTTAGCTTTATTTTTTCCTTTTTGCATTTCTTTATGGCGTTCTCCCATGTTAGAAATTTCATTGAAATCAGCATTTCCAAAGGCATCATTTTTATGTTTCTTTTCAGCATCAGCAGAAGTATAACCTTTCATTTGAGATTTTACTCTTTCTTTAAAATCATCATTCATGTTAGTGTACTCCAAATCTTGCATACCTTTATTATCACTATTGGGATAATCATGTTTAGCATTAGATTTTTCTTTTACACCACCATCATAAGCTTTTGCTTCTTTTTCCATATCTTTGTAAGCCTTTTCATTGTTTTTTTGATTATCTTTTGCAACATCTTTACCCATAACTGGTTTAAACTCATTTGCACTTTCTTTAATAAATCTTCGTAAATCGCTTACTGTATACTTTTTAACTTCCATTTTTATTAATACTTTTTTATATGGTTTGTATAAATTATTTTTAAAATTTAATTAAAATTTTGCAAGTACAGCCCTTGCATAAGTTGTTGAAACATTAATTTGTTAATCAAATCCTTATTAGGATTTTCTTTATTTACTTCTTCATTCAATTCTTTAGCAATTTTTTGAATAGTTTCTTTAACTTCACTCTCGCTATTATAAATCATAATTTTACTTTTTACGATTCATACTTATTGAACCATTTTTTTCATCTTTGTTGCGTTTCAAAGTATCACTATAGAAAGATTTGCGTTGAACATCACCAAATGGTACTGTATATTGTCCAGCATCAGGATTTGAACCACCACCTTGCATTACACTCCCACAAGATGTTGCTCCACCCACTCCATCTTCATTCATAATACTCATATCAATACCACCTCTATCTTTATAAGCATTATCATCATCCATTTCTATCATATCATTGATGATTTGTTTATTATCTTTAAACACTTGAGGCTTATAAGTATCTTTTTGAGAATTGATTTTATCAGCAATCTTTTCAGTAAATTTACCACTTTGCACACCTATAATATTAGGGCAAGTTGATATCATATTACTATATGATTCAACAAACAAATCTTTATATAAAGATTTTACTTTATTCTCAAAATTATGTTTAGGTACTTGGTATTGTATAAAACATTTACCTACTTTTTTATCACTTCCACTAACAGGTACTTCATCAACTCTTTCTTTCTTTACTATAATACCCATTTTATCCATTTTTTTTAGCAATCCATCTTTACTTATTTTATTAAGTAATATTGAATTTGGCTCAGCTTCAGTAGGTTTATTTAATAAATCTTTTAAAAATGTTTTTATATTTGTGTAAAATTCAAAAAATGTTACTTCTTCTTCATTTAATTCTTTTAAAAGTTGAAACTGTTCTTCAGTTATAAAAATCTTTTTCATTATATTATTATTTTTTTACATTGTCCTTCCAAAATGAATTACGTTGCCATAAAATTTTAAATAATTCATTCAATACTGAAGATGTTATTTCTTTTACTTTTTTTTCAAATTCTTTAGAAGACATATTAGAATCTATTTTACTTTTAATTAATGAGGTCACTTCGCTTTTGCTCATTTCTTCATTAATTAATTGACAAATTTTTTCAGTAATATCCATGTCTTTTATTGTTATATATAATAAATATCAAATCAATGGTAAAAAACAATAAAAAAGAGAGATGATAATCACCTCTCTTTTAATATTTTTTTTAATTACTTGTTGCGTTTTGATGCAATTTAGCCATTAAATCTCCATCTTGAATAAGTGTTTGTTTCCAATTAACAAAAGCGTCTCTTATCTTACCTAAAGTACGGTTATTAGTATCAGTTAATTGCAAAGCATTTGCCCATATATAACAACCATCACCACTAGGGTCATTAAATCTAAATTGGAATGTTACATTTAAAGAATTTATTTTACCAGTAAGTACCAAATCTTTATTATTCGAATAATACATTAACGAATTATCATCTAATTCAATGCTTTCTCCAATAGTTTTAATTAAAGATTCTTCTTGACTTTCTCTTACATCACCAAATTGAGGGTCGTTCTTTAATATTGGAAAACTTTTTCCTTTATCCTCATTTTCTTTAATTGTATTTTTACTTTCTCTTATAATAGAAAGCATTTTTCTTGTATCTCGTTCTAAAGTATTCATTTTTTTAATAATCATATTCTTGACCATTCCATATATAACCCATTAAACGTTTATATATAGTTTTATTTTCTTTTTTTTCTGTTTTATTAGTTTTAACAGTTTCTTTTTCTTCAATAACCTTTTCAATTTCATTATCAAAAATCTCTTCTTTTATTTCTTCAAGTTCTTGAGCTATTTTTTCGGTGTCAAGAGTAATTTCTTCTTGAAGCACGTTTAAAGGTTCTAAAACATCTTCTTCTATAATAGGTTCAACTTCTTTTTTTTCTTTTTTAGGTTCTTTAGTGAAAACAACTGTTTCAACTTCTATTGTATTTTTTTTATCTTCAACTTTTTCGGTATTTTTCTTTGCCATAATATTTTATATTTATATTCTTTTAATAAATATTAATAACTTTTCTTTTCAAAGGAAAATGTCACTTAAATTGTCCATTAACAAAACTTCACTTCTTAATATTTTCAAGCATTTGTCTTTTATTT
>JAEIGA010003325.1_pt1 | contig 25232 bp, 21 predicted proteins | sample 9270691 | NCBI WGS metagenome assembly JAEIGA01 (sample SAMN17057246, study PRJNA624740) | gut metagenome | biome: biome; isolation source: fecal sample | host: Bos grunniens | place: China: Xizang | collected 2019
CGATTCGTTCTCCAGAATACCTTTTCCTCCAATTCTTTTGTAAAGTATATTGAAGTTGAATGACGGAGTGAAATTCTGGGTATGCATGAATTTTACATTTGTCTCCTCCTTCAATTTTGTGGCAAAGAGCGTTCCCCAATATGCAAGTTCGGTATATGGTGTCTTGACATTGTAGAACGGCATATCGTCCAGATTATGAGTATAGGCATTGTATGCAGTGTAGAATGGAAAAATGTCGCAATTCTCCCTTTTGAAGTAGTTGTAATATTGCATCGCCGAGCCTGCAACTCCAAGGTAGGTTGCGCCTACATCATTTTTCTGGTATGGCAATTCGTGAAAATTGTCATTGAATGTAGTGTCCGGTTCCAATTGGTGCGGCTTGTTGAAATACCCGTCTGTTTTCCACATGAACATCCTCTGGCTCTTTATGGAGTCATTGAAGATATATGTGTTCAGAAGTCGTGGGGTGGCCCTTATGACGCTATCCTTGTAGTTGTATATGCTGTCCCTGATCTTTCTTTTTAGAGCTCTCTTTATCTCCCTCTCAGACAATACCACCACATTTGAAGAGTCTGTTCCAAAAAAGAGGGAGTCCCTGTACATCTGTGCAAGCGAGTCCTCTCCCAATGCGACAAGGGAATCAATCTTTATTGTGAGCAACGAATCCCTCAGTCTCATGGCAACGGTATCAATTGAAACCGCAATGGAATCATTTGAGGCAAGTATGGTATCAATTGTGGGAAGCAATTTGCCTTTTGCCTTTGCAGATCCACCAGATACAAAGAATGAAGCAGCAATTAGAATTATTGCAACTGTATGTATTACCGAATTTTTTCTCAAACTACTTTTTTGCATATCAAACTGCAAACATACAAAAATTATGCTTAACAGAGCAATTTGGCACCTGCTTTTTCAAGTTCTTCAGGAGTCTCAGAGCCTCTGTGGCGACAAATGAGGGCCAAACCCTTTACAAGGGCCCTTTTAAGCCTCATATATATGCCTTAATTACAACTCTTGTACTTTGGCCTTCATTCTCTGTGAAAACTCCTTGATCTCCTTTATAAGATTGTTTACCAACCCCATCTTCGTATCATAAAGGTCGTCGGATATGTCAACCTTATAGAAGTGGGGATTGATTATTCTTCTCTCTGTTTCATTCAGGCTGGCAAGATTGGCAAGGTAATAGGCTCTCTTATCAAACAGCGGAATATCTTCATAAATCTGCACACCCTCCTTCATCATAGGAACTTGAAGCTCCTTCCATTGGTAGCTGCCTGCGGCAAAGCTTTTGCTGCGCGTCTCATCAAACTCACTTCTGATATGTATATCTTCGCATGCCTCAATTTTGCGACTCATGGAGTCGCCTCTCAGGCATGTGATGTCTGCCTTGAATTTGCCGTCCTGGATGATTCTGTATGTAATCTGGAATCCCGGATTGATGAGTTTTATCTTGTCCTCTGATTTTTTGAGAACCGGTTCGCCTTCTATTTCAACAAGTTTATATACATTGCCGAAGCATGGATTGTGCTTGCTTGTAGCAATGGCATCACCCACTCCATAGGAGTCAATGAGGGCTCCCTGCCTTTCGAGTTCTGTTATCAGGTACTCATCAAGAGCATTGGTTGCAAATATTTTGCAGTTCCCGAGACCGGCTTTGTCAAGTATATCCCTGCATCGTCTCGACAGATAGGCAAGATCACCACTGTCGAGCCTTATGCCGAATCCATACTTGTAACTGTTCTCTATACCGCACTCCTTATAGGCCCTTATTGCATTGTATATACCGCAGTTCAGTGTATCGTAGGTATCAACAAGAAGGATAAGAGGTTCGCCCTTATGGCTGTTTATATATTGTTTGAAGGCCTCGTACTCACCCTCAATCGAGCAACCGAAAGATGAAATGTAGCTGTGTGCCATAGTTCCTGAGCATGGTACACCAAATTTTACAGAGGTAAGTATGTTTGATGAACTTGCGCACCCTCCAATTATTGCGGCCTTTGCTCCATAGGTAGCAGCCCAAGGACCATGAGCCCTTCGTGAACCGAATTCACTTACAGGCTTGTCTGTGCTTCTTGTTACTCTGCTGGCTTTTGTGGCAACAGCCATCTGATGGTTCATGATGCAGAGCAATGGCGTCTCAAGAACTTGTGACTCAATTATTTTTCCTTCAATTGTTATGATAGGTTGAGTGGGAAATGCAATTTCTCCCTCCTTCATGGCATATACATTTCCGGTAAATTTCATCTTTGAAAGGAATTCCCTGAATTCTGCGTAATTGTCTCCCGGAATGAACTTTTCAAAATATTCAGCCGGCTTGTTGCCCAATGCGCCTATCATGTCAAGTGCTTCACTCACTCCTGAAACAACTGCCCAGTTGTTCTTGTCGGGAGCCTGACGGTAAAAGAGATTGAATATTGCACGTTTCTCCTTCATGCCGGCATCATAGAATGATTTGCCCATTGTATATTGGTACTTGTCTGAACAGTAACTTACCTCCATAATATTTAAATTTAACACGGAGTACAAATATATAAAATTTATTACTTTTGTATTTTTATTTATGAAGGATAAAAGAGGCATAGCATGAAGCAGATTGAAGAACTATTTGAAAAATATACACACCAGAAGCCGGATGATATATATGAACTGCCATCAAGCGGAAGCAACAGAAGGTATTTCAGGATTAAAGGTGGAGGTATAACACTTATAGGTGCAGCAGGAACATCCATTGAGGAGAATATTGCTTTTGTTGAGATTGACAGACATTTTATGCTCAAAGGACTTCCTGTACCGAAGGTTCTGTGCATGAGTGAGGACAAGCGCTATTACCTTCAGGAGGATTTGGGCGATATAACTCTGTTCAACCATGTGGCACAAGGCAGGGAGTCTGGCCACTATTCTGATTATGAAATCGGACTGCTTAAAAAGACGATAGCCACATTGCCCAAAATTCAGTTTGAGGGTGGTAAGGGATTGGACTATTCAATCTGTTTTCCGCAACCGGAGTTTGATGCGAGAATGATATTTTTTGACCTCAACTATTTCAAGTATTGCTTCCTTAAAGCAACAGGCCTGGAATTCAATGAGATAAAACTTCAGGAAGATTTTCATAAACTCTCGTTGGATCTGCTCCGTACTGTAAGTGGGGAGACATTCCTTTACCGGGATTTTCAGGCACGAAATGTCATGCTTGTTGATGACGAACCATACTTTATTGATTTTCAGGGAGGAAGAAAAGGCCCGTTCTATTATGACCTGGCATCGTTTGTATGGCAGGCAAAGGCAAACTACTCTGAAGAGCTGAAAGAGATTCTAATAGATACATATATTGAGGCACTTAAAAAGTACGTAGAGGTACCGAGGGATGAATTCTACAGGACTCTAAGGATTTTTGTCCTTTTCAGGACAATGCAGGTGTTGGGAGCGTATGGTTTCAGGGGGTATTTTGAGAAAAAACCGCATTTCCTTCAGAGTGTGCCGTTTGCAATTGACAATCTGCGCAAACTTATAGCTACGGCTCCATTCGAGGAGTATCCGCATCTTAACGAAATTATGGTGCAGTTGACCAATATGCGTCAATTCTCGGATTTGAGGACCGAGAAGAAGCTTGAAGTAAAGATCTTCAGCTTTGCCTACAAGAAAGGCATTCCTCTTGATGAGAGCGGTAATGGCGGCGGCTATGTATTTGATTGCCGTGCTATAGAGAATCCGGGAAAGTATGATCACTACAAGCATTTTACAGGTCTTGACAAAGAGGTGATACAGTTTCTTGAAGAGGATGGGGGAGTGTTGAGATTCCTTGATAACATTTATGAACTTGCCGATGCGCACGTGAAAAGATATATTGAACGCAAGTTTACAAGTCTTATGTTCTGTTTTGGCTGCACAGGTGGCCAGCACCGTTCAGTATATTGTGCCCAGCATCTGGCTGAGCATATTGCAAAGAAATTCAATGTCAAGGTCAAACTGTACCATAGGGAACAGGGAATAGAGCAGGAGTTTTAGTTATGAAGGCGATGATTTTTGCAGCGGGTATGGGCACTCGTCTTAAACCGCTTACCGATACACTGCCCAAGGCACTTGTGCCTGTAGGTGGCAAACCGTTGCTTTATCATGTCATTGAAAATCTCAAGGCTGCAGGATTTTCAGAATTTGTCATAAATGTCCACCACTTTGCACAACAGATAAAGGATTATGTGAGGGAAAACAATTTTTTTGAGGCTAATATCTCTTTCTCTGATGAAACTGACATGTTGCGGGAGACAGGTGGCGGCATCAGACATGCTGCTGTACTGCTTAATGATGGGGAGCCATTTCTGATACATAATGTAGATATATTGTCTAACCTTGATGTAGCGGAATTCTATGCGGCACATTGCAGATCTGTTGGGGCATGTGGTCCCGACAGTCATGAACAGCCTTTGGCAACCCTCTTGGTCAGTGACCGTAAAACGGAGAGGTATCTGCTCTTTGATGCAGAGGATAATTTGGTTGCCTGGATAAACTTGAGGACGGGGGAGGTGAAGTCTCCTTTTGCTGAGTTGAGGAGAGAGCCGTCAGGAGTGTCGGGAGAGATGCCGGAAGGCAGGCAAGAAAATTTTGACCATGAAGCATTCCTCAAGGAGTATGGATTGAGAAAGTTTGCATTTGCGGGTATACATGTCCTCTCTCCTGAAGTTTTCAGGCTGATGGGCGACAAACCCGACAAATTTTCTATTATAACCTTTTATCTCTCATATTGCCATAAATATAAAATCAAGGCGCACATAGTTGAAAACCTGAAACTTGTGGATGTGGGCAAACTTGATTCCCTCCATTTGGCGGAGCAGATGGTTGCAGAATTGTAAGTTTTAATTATGACGGAGGGAAGCCTGCTGTCAAAAAATATTTGATTATGGATAAGGTATCGGAAAACCCTTTCAAAAACCGGACTGGCAGTGATATGCCTTTAATTGCAGTGACTGCACTTTTTGTTACTCTCTATTTGGTTTCAAACATTATGGCTGTAAAGGTAATTGGCCTTTTTGGTCTCTTCTACTTTGATGCCGGAACAATAACATTTCCATTTGCCTATATGCTGGGAGATGTTCTGACTGAAGTTTGGGGCTATAAGACAGCCAAAAGAGTAATATGGATTACATTCTTCTGTAATATTCTGATGGTTGTATGTACTCAGGCTGGAGTCTGGATGCCGTCGCCGGATTATCTGGAAAGCAATGCTTCTGCATACGATACAATATTCACTTATGTTCCAAGAATAGTCCTGGCCTCTATGGTGGGATTCCTTTCGGGAGAGCTTTCAAATGCGTGGCTTATGGATCGCCTTAAGAGGATGACTAAAGGCAAATATTTGTGGTTCAGAACAATAGGTAGTTCAGTGATAGGCTACATTATGGATTCGGTGCCATTTGTACTTATTGCATTTTTAGGAGTTCTCTCCACACGGGATCTTCTACTTATGATTGTCCTGCAATATTTTATGAAGTTGGGTATTGAGGTTTTCTTTGGCACACCAATGGCTTACGCAACAATACATATTTTCAAGCGTACCCTGTTTAAAGTGAGGGTTGAGGAGAGAAGATGAGCAGTGTGGAGTTGACAAGATATTCACTGGTTGGGAGCGTGATGCCCAGGGAGTTCCTTCTTCTGCAGGGCAGGGGTTGCCGTTGGCGAAAATGTGCTTTCTGCGATTATCATAATGATGTGAGTGAAGAGCCTTTTAAGGTAAATAAAGAGGTTTTGGAGCAAGTCACAGGTGCTTATGGCGTTCTGGATATAATAAATTCAGGGTCGGCAATGGAGTTGGATGATCAGACCATATCTTTGATCCGTCAGGTGGTACATGAAAAGAAGATCCATACAGTCTGGTTTGAAGCTCACTATATGTATAGAAATAGCTTATCTGAATTTGCGGCCGTATTTGCACCTGCAAAGGTGAAGTTCAGGTGTGGAGTGGAGTGCTTTGACCCCTCATTGCGCAAGTTGTGGAACAAGGGCATCCCAATGGAGGTAACCCCAGAGGAGATTGCAAAGTATTTCAATGGGGTATGTCTGTTGAGTTGTACAACGTCGCATAGTCGCAATCAGATTGTCAGAGATATTGAAATTGCCAACTCTCTCTTTGAGTATTTCAGTGTAAATCTATTTTGTAATAATGGTACTGCTGTCAGGAGGGATGAGAACCTGGTCCGCTGGTTTTTGGCTGAACTCTACCCTGAACTGAAGAGCAATCCAAAGGCTGAGGTTCTTCTGAATAATACAGACTTGGGTGTAGGATAGGTTGAAGAGCATAAATAACGCTTTCTCAACGCTTTGTAGCCCCTATTACATAGGAGTAGTGCTCCTTGCTCCCCTTTTTTGCCCGACAAATCTCAAAATAGTGGCTGCCGTCTGTTATCTTTTCCAAAGCATCTGCTTCTGTGGTACCTATATGCAACTTCTCCCTCAACCGGTAGATGTTGTGTGCCAGAAGTCCCATTGTCATCCTGAGGTTGATCTCAACTACCGGGTTATAACCATAAATCCTTTCACCTTCAGCATATTCAAAACCACTTGCACTCTTTTCATCTCCGTACGGCAGGTATGCAAACTGGTCAACTCCCACAAAACCCTCATATTTTTCTGCAATCATCTCCTGTATGAAATTGAGCAGTAGGTTTTTGGCTATATCCAAACTCTCCTTTGGAACATATTTTACAATTATATTTTCAATCCAGCTGTCAGAAGCAAGAACATTGCCGCTGTACATTCCGTTATGGGTATAAAACAGAGAGTAGCCAACAAACTCAACTTTGGCGCAACTGCAACGGAAGAGCATTGCAAACTCCAGTACAGGTTTGAAACGCTTCTCCACCACTACACAACCATGTTTCCTGATAAGGTTTCTGCACCATCCCTCGTCGCTGTGGGATAGTTTTTCTGCAACAAACCTTATTCCCTTCCCGCTTCCCGACAGAGGCGCCTTGAGTACCACGTGCCTTTCATTTTTGAGAAATTGCCGAACCTCGTCAAGGCTTCCGGCTGCTGACCTGTAATTGTATCCGGTGAAAATGGTAATGGACTCAGGACTACAACTGGTCATTGGAGATACCTGCAGATTTGTGCAGGCAGTTGTGGCAATAGAATCGTTTGGGCTGTTTAAAAGTGTGGATTGCAGGTTCAAATACTTCAGAGCCTCTATTGCTACCCTGCGGTCAGAAAGCTCCCTTATGGCTGTAAGCACTTCATCAGATGGAAGAAGGCTACAAGGGCATCCCTCTTTGATCAGCCTGTCGCGCAGTACTGAGTTCCAGCCCCATGGAAGAATCTTTTTTGTGGCACTCCAGTCGCGGTTTGCATTTTGTGTCCAGCCTGACCCAAAATATTCCCTCATATTCTCGGGAAGCGGCTCATCATAATCAGCCAAATTATCCAATCCGTACATGAAGTGTGTGAGGCGTGAGCAGTCCCGGCCAAAGGCGAGGGCACTCTCCGGCGGCACAAAATGGATGTCTCCGTTTGCCAGACAAAGATCGTGTTCGGGATTAAAAATATACATTGTATGCCGGTTTTCTCTTATTCCTTTCAGTTCTCCAACTCAAACAGATCAACTCTGGGCCACTCCTTTACCCTCTCCATTGCACGGGTAATGCTTCTGTTCATCTGTCTGGACAATTGCGGGCCATTCCATGATGAACTGTTGGAGATGAATACCCAACAGTAGTGGTCATACCTATTGCCTGCTGCAGCACTCTTTACTTTAACCTTGTGGACTTTTACCAATGCACTTGTTCCAGACATCGAACCGCTCCTTTGCCACTCTCTTGATGTTATGCTTGACCATCCGGCAGGTCTTTCGTATTTGCTCAGAGGTGTCATGAAATCTATGCTCTCTTGAGAAAGGAATGAAGCTTTGCCGGGATGTTCGTTTATGGCAGCTACAAGTTTGACCAGTTCAATAGGTGAGGCTACCCAGCCTCCTGCGCCATACAAACCATGCACATCGTTGCCTCCAAGACTCTTCATCACAAGGGTATCGCAACCGTCGTAGGCGGGTACCGGTTCGGCCTCCTTTACCTCATAGTAGCTCACCTCATTCTCTCTTAATGAGGTACTGTAATTTTCCGCAAGATGAATGTCATGGCAACCTATTGGAGCAAGAACTGAATCCTTAACATACTCTTCATACGACATACCGCTTGCCTTCTCAATCACTTTGGAAAGTACTATATAACCAAGATTCGAGTAGTCGAACCACTCTCCAGGTCTGGCCCTCAATCTGATTCTGGTGGCATATTCAACCATATCTTCCATGCTTAAAGGCAACTCCTTATCAAGGAACCGGGCCACCAGATCCCTGTTGAATGCAGCGTCTCCATGTGGATTCGCAAACCCGCCAAGGTGCCTCAAAAGGTGTTCAACTGTTACTTTTGAAATCTTTTTGTCCCGACAATTGAGAAATGTGCTGTCATTCAGTATGCCATCTGCTCCAAAGACTTTGGTGTCAGGAGAAAGGCTGCCGTTCTCGCAAAGCCTCATTACCGCAACGGCAGTGATAAGTTTTGATACAGAGGCGATTCTGAAGATATGTTTGACTTCACATTTGACACTGTCCTCGATATTGGCATAACCGTACCCCTTTGCATAGATCAGACTGTCATTGCGCATAAGGGCAAAAGATCCTCCCTTAATGCCCCAGTACCTCATGAATCGCTCAATTGCCCCATCAAACCTCCTTGTCTGCTCATGGTCGCTCATTGCATTTGTTATCAGGTGATTGAGTGGAGTGGGGGATGGCTGGACTTCTTCCATCTCTCCCTTTTTGTCAGTACCGCTGCCAATTCCCCACGCGCTTATACACAAAGCAGAGATGACAATAACACTTGCCAACCAGACAATCTCCTTATGTTTTTTGATGAACTGCATAAATGCTTTCTGCCGTATCTGTTTAAAACAGGTATCCCATAATATATAGGACAAACAACACTATAAAAAAAGTTAGTGCTATAAAAAATGATGCTGAGAATGGTTTCCTGTGTCTTTTATGGAAGTTGTCCTTTATTTTCTCAATCTCATTATATCGATTATCAATATCTCTCATATCTTACCGAATCCAATTGCATTACTATTGCTCCATCAGTAAAAGGTATGCTATTATTGCATACACCAGGTGCAGCATATCCTGAATAATAATGTAAGGTATGTGTATGCCTCTCAAAATACTTGTAGCTTCCTGTTTCTTTCAAAATAACGTAAGGTGTTTTGCTGAATGTGGCGGATCCGCTTGTTGACCATGCTGTCCAATATTGTGTTATACGTCCATCTTTCAGTTCATTAGGATTATAGATATCATCACTGTTAGGATCATATACACCCCATTCTTTGCAATTGTCTGAACCCCTTATTTCGGTGTTTACATAAAACTTGAATTCATAATCATACTCGTTTCCATTATGGTAGAATGTACCATACTCAGAGCTTGTCTGTACAATATCAGTGATTGCGGCTGTAGGAGATGTTGATGAGAATGGAATACCATCTTCATCGTAAAGATTTCCCATAAACATTATACAAGGTTTGCCTGTATATGAAATATCATGGTTTAGATTTTTCAATTCAAACGTGAACTCATTGGTTTCATCAGCGCCAATTCCCTTGTTCCCTTCCAGGTAATAGATTTCATTGCCACCTCTATAAACATGAAATGCTGGAGTTATATCTGTGAATTTGCCCAAAAGACCTCCTTCAAGTTTGTACTTTGCATCAAAAGTTAGAGGACCATTACTATTTCTCTTTTCAACATTCAAACTGTTTTCTACTAAAGTAGGCAATAGTGGCCAACTGTAGCTGAACAGTTTTATGGATGCCAGAGTCTCTTGTGATTTTACGAATTCTTTTCCAAAAAATTGGGCAAAGAAAAAAACATCAGTATCTGCTGTAATTTCCAAATTTAATTCTGGTCCCTCTCTGAATATATTTGGATTATTCAGTTCCAATTCTGTGCTGAATCCTGCTGAGATTGATGGTTCGATACCAAGTGCAATATTCTTTGTATACAAGCCAGCTCCGAAGTCAAAAGCACAGACCAGACCGAGATTACCTTTTGCATTAACTGAAATGTTGTCAACAAAATTAGTGTTCGCAGATTGGGTTGTATTTTCCCAGAAAGGTGATCCATCCCGAACGCCAGCTTTTATCCCAAATTGTTTTGAGAAACCAATGTTTACATTTCCTTCAATGCCACCTTGAAGTCCCAATTCAATATCAACGTATGGCCTGAGTATGATAGGGCCTATTGCAACTACTTGAGTTATTAAATTTTCCTTTTTCAGGATTTTTTTATATCCTTTCCATGAAGATTTTGCTCCAACTTCACCACTCATTCCAGCATTAGCCTCCAATGAACATTCAGATCTTCCTCCCAATAGACTGAAGTCAATTGTAGCAATAAGGCCCAAGGTAAACGCTCCGTTAGCATAGAATTTGGCACCTGTTTCACTAGAATAATTTCCTAAATTAATTGTCAATACATTGGGAGAACCAATTGATACTTTGGTTTCAGAACTTTCACTGAAAGTCGTTTCCCAGTAATTCCCCTCATCATCATAGAAACCGCTTGATGTGGTATCCAATAGTTGGATACCTGCTTTGATGTCAAGTTCCTTAAAAATTTCATCAAGTGGTGCTGGTGTAGTGACGCACTTATATGCACCAGCTTCCTCTTCAAATGATAGGACCCTATTTCCTAAACCGTAAGGTAATTTGTCATATATTGTACTTGATATAATGTCATTGACTTCTGGAATTATATTCTCAGGAAGATCCAACGAAAAGTATATAATAGTATCTGCAATGACTTTTTCAATGCAACCAGCTGAAAATTCGTCAAGGACAATCACGTCCTCATTATACTGATAAGTAATTTCATACTGGTCGGTGCTTTCTGTTTTAGGAACATCAAATCCCTCTTTAATGCCGTTAAGTTCGTCATCATTGCAGGATATTGCGAATAGGGTGCATAACAATAGTAGGTACAGAATCTTTTTCATAATCTTCAAGTCTGATAATTATTCATTTTTTTGCAAAGATAGCCAAATAATTCAGTTGGCAGTAATTGAACATTGGCAATATGATTGGATACTTTGCCCATTTTTCTCCTATCTTTGCAGAGCTGTCCGGGTGGTTGGTGATACATTTCCATTCAGCCGAAGGATGGCCACTAAAAAAAACTATTTATGCAGAGAGTCAATTCATTCATTGTAGACCATACAAGGTTGGAACCTGGAATATATGAGTCAAAAATTAATGGGGCATACACGTATGATGTGAGATTTGTAGCTCCAAGGGATGCTGTAAAGAATGGGGTATTCATGAATCCTAAAGTTGCCCATACACTTGAACATTTTCTGGCAGATTATCTGAGGACAAAAACTGCTGAGGAGTTTTCGGAGAAAGTTCTGTATGTGGGACCAATGGGATGTCTTACAGGTTTTTACTTGCTTACAACAGAGCCATTTGAACCTCAATTTTTGAGGGAACTGATTCTTGAGGCCCTTGAACATATACTAAAGGCCAAGGATGATGAGATTCCGGGAGCGAGCGAACTTACCTGTGGCAATTACAGGTATTTTGATCTTGAGGGTACCAAAAATTTTATAAATGGAGTAATAGTTCCAAATTTCAAATCGGAGTTGTTTTCAGTGGATTATCCGTTAATTGAGGTGTAGCTGAGGTGCTGCGGCATATAGTCTTTAATTTGTATATGAGGAAATTGAAAAATCCGTGGCTCGGAATTCACGGTTATAATTGTTTTGGATGTGCACCGTCAAATGAGAATGGTGTGCAGATGAGATTTTACGAAGAGGGAAATGAGATAATAAGTCTTTGGAAGCCAAAGGCTCAGTTCCAGGGTTGGATAAACACTCTGCATGGAGGTATACAATCAGTACTCCTTGACGAGATTTGCGCCTGGACGGTAATCAGAAAGACCGGGAAGTCGGGAGTCACAAGCAGAATGGAAACCCGTTTCAGAAAAGGTATTTCAATACTTGACAGATACCTTGTGATCAGGGCTGAGATTGTAAGTGAGAGAAGAAATCTGGTTGAGATAAAGGCTGCCATATTCAATGAGGCCGGTGAATTGTGTTCGGAAGCAAAATGCCAGTATTTTACATTTACTCCTGAGCAGGCTCCCAACATGTATGCCAATCCTTGTGAACCTGAAGGTGTGGAGTTGACTATGGAGCAGGCTGTGGCAGCACTTATGACTGAATAGTTGGATGTGATCTGTTATACGGCTGTAGACACAGTAAATAATTTGTTGTTAAATTGATAAAATTCGGGAGATACAGATGATTTCCGGTAGTTTTTTGATAGCTGCATTTGTGGTTGCAATTGCAGTTATGATTTTGGCAATTTCCAAATGGGGCATCCATCCATTTCTGGCTATTATGGGGGTGTCACTTCTGTTGGCAATATTTGTTGGATTACCTTTGGATGATGTACCGCAAATTATAGGCAAAGGGTTCTCCTCAATATTTGCAAGTATAGGAATTGTAATTATTCTCGGTACGCTTATAGGTCTCATTCTGGAGAAGACAGGAGCTGCAATAAGGCTTGCCGATCTCATTGTACGGCTCATCGGTCCCAAATATCCTCAACTTGCAATGTTGCTTATAGGTTGGGTTGTTTCGGTGCCGGTATTTTGTGACAGCGGTTTTATTATTGTCAATCCGATACGCAAGTGGCTGGGCAAAAAAAGCAATTGCCCGTCGGCCACGCTTACGGTGGCCCTTGCTGCTGGTTTGATGGTCTCTCATGTACTTATACCTCCAACCCCAGGCCCGGTGGCAGCTGCGGGTATGGTCGGTTTGGAAAACAATCTTATTCTTATTATAGGGTTTGGTGTGCTTGTATCTTTTTTTCCGTTGCTTGCCGCCTTATTCTATGCAACATATATTGGTAAGAGGGTAACTTCGGCGGATGATCTTGATGTTGAGTCTATCTCCAATGCCTATAATGAAAATGATTTACCGTCGGGAACAGCCTCAATATTTCCAATAATTTTGCCGATTGTTCTGATGGCATCCGGTTCTGTTGCCGCTTTTATGGATCAGGGGGCTCCACTCAAATCTGTTGTGGTCTTCTTGGGCAAGCCGGTTATAGCACTTGCGGCCGGTTTGCTTTCGGCACTGCCACTCCTTATGAGGAGTAAAAAGATGAAGGAATTGTACGATATAACACAGGAGTCATTAAAGGTTTCGGGACCGATAATTTTTATAACAGCTGCAGGCAGTGTTCTCGGGCAAGTGATTGTTGAGGCTGGTTTTGTAGGCTATATACAGCAGAATGCAGGTGCTCTGCAGTCTTTGGGTCTCTTTTTCCCATTCATAGTGGCTGCCATACTGAAAAGCGCACAAGGCTCTTCTACCGTTGCACTTACAACAACTGCCGGACTGATGGGGCTATACACTTCAAGCTCATCGCTGATGTATGTGTTGGGTCTGACTACTCCGGTAGATGCTTCACTTGTTGTGATGGCAATAGGAGCGGGGGCTATGACTGTTTCGCACGCTAATGACAGTTATTTCTGGGTTGTCACCAACTTCGGCAAACTCACACCTCAGGATGGTTACAGAACTCAGACCGCTGTAACCGGAATTATGGGAGTAACGGCAATGGCATTCATTTGGGTATTGTCACTGATATTTTAATTTGGAAGTTCAAAAATTGTGATATGATGAACAGAGTCATTTTAACGGTATTTGTATTGCTGGCCTCATTGTCAATGGCGTCAGGCCAGTTGAAGCATAATGCGGCAACTCCTAAGGATCCTGCCACTGTACCTGTGCCGCAAGAGCTTAAGGGTGAAGTGATCAGCGGGCTATTTGATGCTTCTGAAATTTATCCGGGTACAGTACGCAAATTTCAGGTTTTTATACCGCAAAAGTATGACGGAACCAGCCCTGCATGCCTTCTTTTGGGTCTGGACGGCAACCTTTTCAATGCCATAACTGTTATTGACAATCTGATCCGCAAAGGCGATATGCCGGTAACAATTGGAGTATTTGTTGATCCTGGAGTATCATATCTTCCCGATAGTTCCGTTGCAAGGTATAACCGCAGCAATGAATTTGACCGAACAAACGGAGATCTTGCCCAATTCATTGAAACAGAGCTCTTGCCCCACATTGAAGGTTTAAAGTGTTCTGATGGGAGGGCCATAATAATTTCCAAGAATCCTAATGACAGGGCGATTACTGGTGCAAGCAGCAGCGGAATTGCCGCATTTACGGTGGCTTGGGAGAGACCGGACCTCTTTTCAAGAGTATACAGTTCTGTCGGGACATTTGTTGCCATGAGGGGCGGAAATGAGTATCCAGCAATAATAAGGAAGAGTGAGCCAAAACCGTTGAGGATTTTCCTTCAGGACGGAGTCAATGATACATGGAATCATATTTTCGGTGACTGGTGGGAATATAACCAGCTGATCTCATCTGCACTCAACTTTGCCGGCTATGAATTTGATTTTAAATGGGATAGGGGAACTCACAGTATATATTACGGCACTCGGGCCTATCCGGATGCAATGCGTTGGCTGTGGAGAGGATGGCCTGAGCCGGTACAGACAGGAAAATCGATGAATGGAATGTTGGAATCACTGCTGGTAGATGGTGAGGGGTGGAAAGAGACTGATGAACTTCCTGCTGAGGTGAATGGGAGAGGAGCAGATCCACAGATGCCATCATCACTGAAGAGAGTCCTAAAGGAGGAGCCTGTTTGCACTCAGGCACTTGCTGATGGCAGATATTATGTTTCAACTCACGATGGCAGCATATGGCTGGCTGCAAGTGGCAGAAAGCCTGTCAAACTTGCTGTTCTGCCGACTGGTTCATCACAATTTGCAATCTATCCCAACAACAGGCTGATCATCACATCTGAAAAAAATTCAAACTGGCTTATAAGTTACATTGTCAAAGATGATGGAAGCTTGGAGCATGGGCAGAGATTCTATTGGCTGCATAATCGTGACAACCATACGCAGATACCTGTTGGAAATATGGTTTTTGATACACAAGGTAATCTGTTTGTGGCAACTTCTATGGGTATCCAGGTGTGTGACCAGAATGGCCGGGTTCGGGCGATACTTGCCCCGGCAGGCTGCAGCAGAGTTGATGAGATATATCTGTCGGGGAACAGAATATATGCTTTTGCAGGCGGGAAATGGTATGTGAGAAACATTGCACATACAGGCTATGACCCTCTGCAGGGTCCAATTGATGTCAAATCTCAAGGTCAAGGCTGATAATTATGAACCGTAGTCTTATACTTCCATTTGCAGTGCTCCTTGGATTCATATTCAATCCATGGTGCAACACCATAGTGATAATTGTTCCATACCTTATCTTTACAATTCTTCTGTTGAATTTTACAGCGGTCAATATAAGAAAACTCAGATTGCTTCGTATGACGGGCATGAACATATCGCTGCTCCTCTTTCAGATTCTTGTAAGTCTGGGCGGTTATATTGCAGTCAAGTCAATATGGGGGAATGACATTATAGCAGAAGGTGTGCTTATTGCGGTGCTATGTCCGGTAGCCGCCTCTTCTGTGGTCATATCTTGTCTGTTGGGTGCGAACAGGGAAACTGTAACAGCACATGTCATTTTGGGAAACCTGATGGTAGCGGTTGTGGCTCCAATTTTCTTCTCTTTTATAGGTATTCAGCAGGATATGCCATTTCTTGACTCATTCTGGCTTATCCTCAAAAGAGTAAGTCCTATCATTGCTTTCCCGTTCTTTACAGCTCTGCTTCTCCAGATTTTCTTGCCATCGGTAAATGATTTTATCAGCAGATTCAAAAGCTGGACTCTTCATCTGTGGGCTCTTGCTCTTGCAATTACTTTGGGACAGACTATAAACTTCATATTTGTGCATGGCAAAGAGAATGTCTCAAGCATAGTTGTGCTTGGGGTTGTCTCAATCTTTATCTGCGGAATACAATTCGGATTGGGCAAACTGATAGGGAAGAGATACGGCGATATCATTGCCGGCGGACAGATGCTTGGCCAGAAGAACTCCGCCCTCGGTATATGGATGGCAAATATCTATCTGAATCCCCTTTCATCAGTCTCAATTGCCCTCTATTCAATCTGGCAGAATCTCTTCAACAGTTGGCAATTGTATAGGTTTGAGAAGAAAAATAAACTATAGACGTCCTTGAAGTTCTTGTATTCTAACTCGAGCTTTATGTTTGTAGCGACCTTTAGGATATGCTCTAATATAACTTTCATAAGCATCTATTGTATCTTTATTTTTACATATTTCCCACATTCTATCCTCTGCTTTTTGTTGTAGAAGTTTAATTTTTCCTGAAGCTTCTTTAACATATTTTCCGTTAGGATACGTTTTGAGATAATCCTGATAGTCTTTAATAGTTTCGCATTTTTTAAAAAAAACTTCCTCCGGATTTATTCCAGATCTGGGTTTACGTGGATTGCCAACCTTATCATCTCCTGGTTTTTCTTTTAACTTCTCTATTTCCATTTTAGCAGAATCAACCAATTCAGAGTCTGGGAAATTTTTTATGAATTGCTCGTAATCCTCTTTAGTCTTACAGGAATCAAAATGCTTTTGTATAATATCTTTTATCTTTTTTTCAGCATCATCAACTAATTCAGAGTATGGATAATCTATTATGAATTTCTCGTAATCCTCTATGGTCTTACACAAGAAAAAATAATTTTGTATCTTATATTCAAGTTCCTTTATTTTTATTTTAGCGTGTGGAACCAAATCAGATTCCGGATATGATTCGATAAATCCTTTAAATTCTGGAATGGTTTTACAGCTTTTATATTTTTCCTCAATTTCCCCATTTTCAATAGCACCAGATACTATATTTCCTAAAATGAGGATCAGAATAACTGATGCCACAATACCTATGCAGTACTTCCAGTATTTTTTCAAATATTCTCTTATAGTTGTAAAAAGAACGTAAATGCTTTCTGTTTTTTTCGGTGGTTTTGGTTTATTGTTTATAGTATCACACGCACATTCATAAATTTGACGGGCTGTCGGTCTGTCTTCTATATGTAGTGAAAGACAATTATGTATAAGTTTTGAAAGCTTTGGCGAGATATGATTGGGTAATGGAGGTATTGAGGCACCATAGATTTGGACACTTCCACCCCTTCCATTCCAAAGTACATCTCCAATGATCAATTCATAAATACTCATTCCCAATGACCAGATATCACTTGCAGGTGTAGTCACAGGCCTTTTTTCAAATCTTTCGGGGCCCATATATGCAATTGTACCGGCACTTATTCCTGCATCTTTTGTACTCTGTCTAAGAGATAATTCAATATTATTGCTAATTCCAAAATCAGAAATCAGGAACCGGCCGTTATCATCTATAAGAATATTGTCAGGCTTAATGTCCTGGTGTATGATAGCAGGGCGTTGCGAATGCAGATAGTCAAGACCTGCTGAAACATCTTTTATGAACTGCCAAATCTGTTTTTCATTCAATTTTCCAATATAAGAAGAAACAGAACCATTTGAGCAATACGGCATTACCAGAAAAGGATGTTGATTGTAAACATCAAAATGATTTATGTGCAACAGATTTTGATGTTGCAGATTATAGGCAATTTTAAACTCTTTTCTGAAGTCGCTTAACCCGCTCTCATCTAATGACCAATATATCTTAATTGCAACATCAATATCTGCCAGATTATTATGAGCTAACCATACAGTACCAAAACTGCCTGATCCCAGCTTCCTTTTAAGTACATAATTGTTGGCAAATATAGCACCTTGCTTAAAATCGATATTGATGTTATTCATGCTTGTTTTTTCCAAAAATAAAACTTAACAAACTATTTCTTCTTCTATTGCGGTATGCAAGCGTGTCATTAAGTTGAGATGTATCAGAGTTATTTGAATCATCTTCACCAGGAACGCAAGAGTTGTTGTCGATAATATGACATAATGCTACAGTCACATTATCGTGTCCACCAGCGGCCAATGCTGCATTAATCAGACTCTCTTTACATATATTCAAATTATCATATGACCCGGTTACGATATCCATAATTTCGTCGTCTCTGCATAAACCTGACAAACCATCGGTACACAATAAAATTATGTCATTGTGTTTAAGCTTGTAACATCTGTAGTCAGGGGATGCTTTGCCACTATCATCACCAAGACATCTTGTTATAATGTTACTGTAAGGATGGTCAAAGGCATATTCAGGATTCAGTTCTCCACTGTCAACAAGTTCTTGAACGTATGAATGGTCTTTTGATATTCTGGTATATGATGATTCATTAAATACGTAGCATCTGCTGTCTCCACACCATGCTACATGTGCTTTGTCTTCAATTAACCAGGCAATTACAATGGTAGTGCCCATGCCTTGGGCACTACCATCTTCATTGCTGGTTTTAATAATGTTTGCATTTGCAGTTTTAACAGCATTTGCCAAGAATCTCGATATAGATTTATCTTTTGAGTTACTATCGTTCAAAACAATTTTTCTCAAATTTTCTTCAGTAAACAACTGTTGCATAGTATTAACCGCAATTTGTGAAGCTACTTCACCAGCATTTAAACCTCCCATTCCGTCAGCAACTACAAGAAGTGCCCCATACTTGCCAAGTTCAATGTATTCAGGGTTGTCTGGAACAGTCCAATCATCAAATTCCAAATTAATATTCACAACAAAGTTATCTTCATTGTTTTTTCTCACCAATCCGACATTGGTTCCTGCTGTTAATTGTATATGCATTGTGTTTAATCTTTAATGTTGCTGATTGGAATCAAGCGGTCTTTGCCTTTAATGCTGCCAACCATCAGTCCTATAACTTCATATTTGCCGTTTGCGGATTTTATGAATGCTGGAGAGCCATAGTAACCAAGTTCTGATACACGATTTTGTAGAATAATAGTATTATTTTTTGTATCTGCTACATTCGTTTTATCATTGAAGTGTGCAGGTCTCAAAGCGTGTATGTCAGAGAAGTCAGCATATCCAACCATGTGAATGTCGCTTCCACCAGGAAGATCATTGGCTACAGCAGTATTGTATGGGATGCCAGATCCGTAAGTGCCCTTGTTTCTGATATAGGCCCAACTATATTCAGTAGGTGCCAAATATTTGACATCAAGATTTTTATCCTCCTCCAATGAGAGTTTTATACCATATTTTTCTTCAAATTCTTCCAAGAAATCCTCGGTTATTTTAGTCGCTTGGATTATCCATTCATTTGCATTAGGTGTGACAAACTCCTCGTTTGTGAATCTCAAAGGAGCTCCAGTACCTTTTGTACTGTATGCAAGGAAGTGTATGACAATATTGGCTCCTGCTGCGTTGCATTGGGCTAATGTCTCTTTCCACTCCTCTTTTGTTTCATCATTGGAGTATATCCAAGGTTCAATATTTTGTCGGTCTGTGATAAATGTTCCATCTTCCAAAAAGAAACCTGTACCTCCAATTATTTTTGATGTCGGAATTCCAAGATCAAATTTACGGCCGTTATACTCTATGTCAATACGATCAATTTTAATTGTGTAAATATAATCATAGTAATCACTTAAATTAGCAGATGCATTGCTGCTAACGGCGGTTGCACTTGCAGTAGTTTCTGTTGCATAGTCATCACTGGAATTTTCTGCAGCTGCGTTGCCGTTACTGATTGATTCATTTGATGGATTGCTTATGATTTCATTTGTTGCAACAGCCTCTGTAAGTTTTTCAACTTCAGATTGCATTGCGTTATAGTTGCTTATAACACTATTATATTCTTTGGTTACTCTTTTCAATTCAGCATTCAATGCTGCAAGTTCCTGCTCATTGGTAATAGCATTGGAATTTATGACTTTTATTAATGAATCTCTTTGACCATCAATTTCAGCCATCTTATTTTTAGTCTTGTCCAGTTCTATCTGTTGGTCAAGTAGTTCCAATTTTTGTTGTTCAAGTTTTTCTGCTTGAAGTTTATTGTCTTCACCCAATTTGTAGTTCCATGCTCCTAAAAGTGCAATTACAACTACGAATACAACTCCCATTGTGTAAAGGGCTTTTTTATAAGGACGTAAAGCTTGCTGGCGGAACAAATTCATTCTTTCAGTAAGTCCGATGCTTGAAGTAAGCGCTTGTCTTCCTTGCGGAATAATGAAGCCCATTCTTGGACCTCCTACGGATAATTGGATCTCATCACCATTCTGTAGATAGTATGATCCATTGATTGGCATACCATTTACAAGTGTAGGATTTGCTTGTGATAGGTGTACCAATTTCCAATTATCACCTTCTTTCATAATTGCAGCATGTCTTCTGCTGACAGTTTCAAAACTTTCATCAAACCTGATCTGACATGTAGCAGCCCTACCAAGTTCCACTTGATCCACAATGATTTTTTGTGATTCACCAGCTTGGTGATACTTTGAAGTTGTTTTGTGCTCAATAACAAAATAGGTTTTGCCAGATGCTCCCAAAAGTGCACCCATACCAGCTCCCACAGAACCGGCCAATGTGCGTTTGTAATTTTGTGTATCCATAGTTATAATAAATAATTAATAGGTTTCAAATAATATTTTTACATCACCAATAGTAAGGATATCACCATTGTTAAGTTTTGTGCCTATAGTGTTTATCTCCTTGGAGTTGACGTAGGTTCCGTTGCTTGAAAGTTTCCAAATTTTCTCTTCCTGAATCCACTGTCCATCCCTAACAAACCACTGCATTCCGGTATTGTCACTTTCTATTGTGCAGTGTCTTCTTGATGTATAGTTATCAATATCATCTTTGATTCTGATAGTATTGTTCCAGTCCCTTCCCAATGTAATTATATGCTTACCGCATTTAAAATAATCTGTCAGGCTTTGTACCATTCCGTATTGTTCACCATGCATTACGCGCAATCGATATTGAGGGAATGAAATATTTTTATCCCTGGAGTCGGGTTTAGGTTTATTGATGTTCAGTTCGTGCTTAGCAAAATCTGGTAACATTGAAATTACCTCTTTTGCAGACTGTATCCTATTTTTGAAGTTTGGAACCAGACAACCATCAAGCAATCTTTCCCATTTGTCTCCATCTTGTATATTTTTGAGTAAATGTCTGCTCCATATACCATCTTTTCCCCGTTTCTGATATTCGGCCAATTCATTATGACTGGTAAGTTTGCCGAATGGTAATTCACCAGTGAGCAGCTGGAATGCGACTACGCCAAATGAGAAAATATCAGTAGTTGGCAATACTGTGGCTTCACCTCGTTTTCTATTTACTTGTTCAGGTGGCATATATGCATAGGTCCCAAAAATTTGATTTGGTTTTCCGAATATATTCCTTTCCGTCATCCTTTTGTTACGGTCACCTGCTATGCCGAAATCAGTAAGTGACGCACTTCCATTTTCTTTTATAAGCACGTTCTCCGGTTTTAGGTCCCTATGCACCTTCCCCTTTGAATGTAGGGCATGAAGACCTACTAATATATCATGACATATTTTTGAAATTATTGGTCCAGGCTTTCCAATATGCTGAGTCAAATCTCCACCAGGACAGAACTCCATAACTATATATGGATTACCTCCGACCGTACCATAATCGAGCGATTGTACCAGATTCTCGCATTCAATTTGTCCAGTTCTGAATTCCATTTCAAATCTGGACATCAGAGGTTCCCTTATTTCAGGAGATACTTCCCATAGGCGAAGTATCTTTAGTGCACAAATCCTTCCCGCACCATCTGTCACTTTGTATACCTTGCCGAAAGAGCCTTCTCCAAGTACCTTAGTTACAGTATACTTATTATCAATGATGCTGCCTGCATTATAGTCACAACGTTCAACAAGAAGAGGGGCCATAAATATCACTATTCAAATTTAAATCTTCTGTCTCCAAGCATGACAACGTCACCAGGTTTGAGTTCAACTTTTCCTTTTACCTGGATGAATGTTGTATTGTAGTCACTTTTGTCGGAAATGAACCATTTGCCATTTTCAAAAGATAGATGAGCTTGTTCTTTAGAGGTAATGGTCAAATTATTTTGTTCAGTATTATTTCTGTTCAGTACAATTAATTCACCGTGATACTCATTTTTTTGCGCTTCAATAGTTTCATCGTACTCAGGGATTATTGTCAATGAACAAGTAGGTTCTGCTATTTGGGATGCCTGTGTGTTGTCATCAGTCTTCAAATGTCTTCTGCGTATGATTGTATGAGTTTTACGTTGTTTGCACATAGGACACACACTTACGTCCGTAGATGACGGATAACCACAATTTGTGCATTCTGAAATTTGAGGTGTCTGTGACTCTTGCATATCATCATTACGTGGATTGCCGTCATCTGTACTGCCAGTACTCTCTCTCTTAAAAACTGAAGTAGCTCTTGATGCTCCATCATCCTTTCCTTGTATTGCAGCAAAATCACCGAATTTTACAGTTGGCTTTGGTTCTACTTCTCTGAATACTACAGTTGATCTGGATTCACCATTCCCCAATGGCGTGGTTGGATGGTTAATTGGATAAGGATCAGTTTGTTGTGGATTATTGTTTGATAATGTTTGTCCACATTTAAGACACACTTGGGCACTAGGCAGATTTTCCCAACCACAATATAGACATCTCATAGTTTAAGTTTTTTATTCTGTTGATCTAAAGTTATTTCTACTCTTCCTCTTCCTCTTCCTCTTCTTTCTCTTTACCTTCCTTGTTGAAAAGTTTGTTTAATTTTGATTCCTGTATGACTTGTAATGGAATATAGAACTTGTTGCTTTTCGATTTGATGGTTATTATTCCATGTCTTTTTGATTTGGCCTGACTTGCTGATACTATTATCTTGCCATCTTGAGTTATGTGTGCTTCTATCCAATCGGGTTTGGACGCTATCTCCCACTCTCCATTTCCATTTACTGTTATTGTCTGCATTTCTCCACCTTTTTTGAAAAACATCAATTCTTTAGGTGTTGCATCCAGGTACTCGGGAGTTCCATCTTGTTTCACGTCTATCGAATCAATCAAATGACCATTACCTATGTATATAATTGCATTTCTTTCGCTGATTCCTGTGTTCTTATCGCACTTTACTGAAATTGTATTGTTGTGATATTCCTGAAGTGTTATCCATGGTGTAGTACTTGAAGCATGATAATTTATAGGACTGCTTTTCTCTACATGTATATATTCAATCTTTTCATCATTGTGTGCAAAATGAAATGATTTTTCCCGTATAGCCAACTCTGGAATGAATTTTTCTTCTACTTGATTTGCCTTTTTGTTGAGAATCCTTTGGCACTCTTTTATTTTGGTATTACACTGACTCTCCATTGATTTGTCGCAAGCCATTGCTGACCTGAAATACTGTATGGCTTCATTATATTTATGCTTCTGCATACTTTGAATGCCTGCATCATAGATCGCTACACATTGAGCCCATATTTCAGTATTGGTAAAAATTAAAATGAAAAAAATAATATATTTTATGTGCTTCATGATGTTCAATTTATTTGTTAATATCAATATTGGTGGTGTTTTTTATATTTTCAGCTTTCTCTTCCAGATTTTCTATAATTTTTACGACGGTGCTGTCTCTCATGCCTGGTAAAAGAAATTTCTTAATATCACTGGCCTTCTTAATCAGAATGTGGTAAGTCTCGGTAAGATCAGTATTAATGCTGTCAATCCCTGAATTTATCATATTTACAATACTTGGGTCTTTTATCGAATCTTTATACTTCAAGGCCCTGTTGTAATAATCAAAAGCATTAAGGTAAGAGATGTCAAGAAGTGAGTCTATCTCTGCGCCACTGATGGCAGATAATTTCAGTTGATCTCCAATTGCCTCCTGTTCTGCTCCTTTGTTATAGTATATCATTGCCATCTCTTCAAATGATGTGGTAACAGGTTGTGTAGTTTTTGTTTCAATGTCGTGAGTTCGCTCATGCAAAAAGATGGGTGCGATTATTAGTGCTAACAGTGCAGCGATTACAATACCAATTTTTGTTTTTTTTGAGAATTTCCTGTTGGTATTATGCTCATTCCCATCATTATTATTGCCCTTTCCAGTGGCTCCCGCTTTACTTGAACCTAAGCTATTATTAAGTGAATTGGATAGATTGATCGGTGCACTATTGCTGATTATGTGACTTGAGGCAAAATCTGCTAATTGTCTGGATGTTGGTCTATTCCATGTATCCAAGCTAATGCAGGTGTAAATAGTGTTTTTCAGATCCTCTGAATAGTTTTGGGTAATGATAGGAATTTCTGCACCATTTTTCTGCACAAGACCTCCAGAGTTGCCGAATGGAACATCTCCAGTAAGTATTTCATATAATGTTGCACCTAATGACCAAATATCACTTGCCATAATTGGGGCTGGATTTGAACTGAATCTTTCAGGTCCCATATACGCCAATGTGCCGGCATCCTCATCTTCTTTATTCTTTTTATTGCGGTTAATAGTACTTCTGATTCTGGTGCTTATACCAAAATCTGTTATCATATATCTATTCTCATCGCTGATAAGGATATTGTCAGGCTTTATATCTTGATGTATGATAGGAGGTGTCTTTTCATGAAGATAAGCCAATCCCTCAGCAACATCTCGGATTAGTTTCCAACATTCATCTTCAGGTAAACGAGTATTTGAAGTAACAAATTTGAATGCTGAACCGTTTTTGCAATAGGGAAGTATAAGATATGGCATCCTCTGGTAGCAGTCATAGTGGGTAGGGTGTAGAATATTTGAATGATTCATCTCAAATACCAATGCAAATTCTTTAGTAAAGCTTGAAATGCCATCATCATCTATACCCACCCCAGGGGCATATATTTTTATTGCAACTTGAACATCCGTCAACTTGTCTTTAGCAAGCCAAACCTCGGAAAACCCACCTCTTCCTAATTGTTTGGTCAATTCATATCTTTCAGCAAAAAAACAGCCTTTCTCTATCATGTGAATACGATATGCCCATCGGTATGCTGTAGTCATTTTCATATATAGCATACCAATGGTAGTGTAAAATAATACGATTATTGATTACAAAGCTATTAAATATTTTACGAAAAAAGTAATAATTTAATAAAAAAGAAGCTGATCTTTGACATGACCCCCGAAAGTTCGACAAAAAACTTTCGGGTTTTTGTTATGTATAAAAAGAGAAAGAAACATGGCTATGCAGAACGATTGAAGTATATGCATATGCTTGAGAATGGATATACCATTGCATACATTAACCGCA
>JAEIGA010003326.1_pt1 | contig 25230 bp, 17 predicted proteins | sample 9270691 | NCBI WGS metagenome assembly JAEIGA01 (sample SAMN17057246, study PRJNA624740) | gut metagenome | biome: biome; isolation source: fecal sample | host: Bos grunniens | place: China: Xizang | collected 2019
AAAATAATACCTTTTTCATGATCTAAAGTTTAATTATATTTTATCTGTTATTATTTCTGAATCTTCATTCCAATCCGATATATATAGTTCTGAAACTTTTACAAGCTCGGCATTTACACCCTGCGGTGAGACAAAAATGTCAATGTCGTATTGTTTGTTCATCTCAAAACTGCTGATAAAATCTTTCAGTCTGATGCTCTGACTCTTCACTGACTCAGATTCCGGATAATTTACCGAAAGTTCGGAATCTTCTGCAAGAACCTGAGGGATGACTAAAGCGGAACGACTGTGTGCTGATGAATTGCTTTCCTGTAAAACGACAGATGATTCTGCTGAAAGGGAAGTGTATTCTCCGTTGAGAATGTTTAATTCAGCGCATGATGCCACATTATCAAGTACAAGCTCAACGGGCATATCAGTCGCGTCTGGAGTATTTTCGTTTAACTTGACAGAAATATTCAGTTTTGAATATGCAGATTTCAGAGAAAGCAAAGCCTTGTTAAGAACTGAGTTGGATCCAGATGCCTTGGCAATCAGGAGTATCTCCGGCTCAAGAGCGTTCTGATCTGTAAGATTTACCAGATAATACGGATGGTCTGCCGTAAGTTCGCTGTTGTATGGATAATATCCTGCAATATCAACCATCTTCTCCTCTTCAGGATAGAAGAATTGAAAATCTGCAGATGGAGTCAGTTGCATTATACCAGCCTTGAACTTTGTCTGAAATCTGAGATTGGAATAATCGTTGACTACTTTCTCTGTTCCTTCTTCAGTGACGTATATGCCAAAGTCACACTTCTGACCCATAAGCGGAAAATCATTGTAATCCTGATTGCTTAGGTACGCAGAAAGCCTGATGCCCGTTAACTTCGGTTCATCAGTGACTTTTTTGCATGACAAAACAATCGTGCCGGATGCCAGCATGATCAGAGCAATATACTTTAACTGCTTAGGAATAATCATATGGATTATTTTGGCTGTTTTCCGATGTAAGCGAGAATACCACCGTCTACATAGAGCACGTGGCCGTTTACAAAGTCAGAAGCGTTCGATGCGAGGAATACGACAGGTCCCATAAGGTCCTCAGGATTTCCCCAACGCTCAGCCGGAGTCTTGGCTACGATGAATGAATCGAATGGATGACGGCTTCCGTCTGGCTGACGCTCACGGAGTGGGGCAGTCTGCGGAGTTGCAATATAACCAGGGCCGATACCATTACACTGTATATTGTAAGCACCATACTCGGAAGCGATGTTCTTTGTGAGCATCTTGAGACCACCCTTAGCTGCTGCGTATGCAGAAACAGTCTCACGACCGAGTTCAGACATCATTGAGCATACGTTAATGATCTTTCCTGCCTTTCTTTCCATCATACCTGGAAGAACAGCCTTTGCACATATATATGGTGCAATAAGGTCGATGTCAATCACCTGACGGAAGTCCTCAGTTGGCATCTCGTGCATTGGAACGCGCTTGATGATACCTGCATTGTTTACGAGAATGTCAACAGGTCCGAGAGTCTTTTCGATATCTGCAACCATTGCCTTGACTCCTTCTTCATCAGTTGCATCGCAGATATATCCCTTTGCCTCGATACCAAGAGCTTTATATTCCTCAAGAGCTTTTTCCATGTTTGCCTCTGTGCGGCAGTTGAATGCGATTTTTGCACCTGCCTCGGCAAGAGCCTGTGCCATTGCGAAACCGATTCCGTAAGCAGCACCAGTCACCAGAGCCACCTTACCTTCGAGTGAGAAATTGACCATAAATTTGTTTATTAGTTATTATTTAGTTGTTATTCATTAATTCAACTAACAAATATATGATTTTAATTTCAATCTTCAAACCCTGACAAGTCAATTTAACCCTATTCGTGACCTTCAAGACATGTTCCTGCAAGTCATATCGATAATAATAAGAAAGTCTGCCGATCAGCAGACTTTCTTACATATATGTAATCATATTTAGCGGACAGCACCGTATACTACACCGCCGTATGTTCCGTCTATATTGTATTTGCCGTTTGCAGGGTCCCAATCATTGAGTGGGAAATCATATTTTGTCAAGCTAGGAGCAACCACACCGGAAGGAGCACTTCCGTTGACTATATATACACGATATTCACTATTTTCAGGTTCCGAATCAATGTTGTTGCTTGCGATTGGGTTAGAAACACTAACGCTATTATAATACACAAATGAATGATTGGTTGTGTTCACGCAATCGTAAAACATATTATATTTAACAGTAAGGTTCTCAATAGATTTTGCTCGGATATATCCTTGAGTACCGCTTGGCGCAACAACCTGATAGAAAGTATTGTTTTCTACAGTAGTATTAGTAATGTCAGTACGATTTGAACCAGTGAAATCTATCAGACACATGATTGATGAAGTAGTGCCGAATATAACGTTGTTCTTGAATTCTACGTTAGAAATCGGTGTATTTCTTGTACTCAAGATGGTTCCACTGCCTGTTAACTGACAATCACAGTCAACCATCTCAAAATCATTCATAAGCCTGTTATCATTTGTGTATGATAACAATGCTTTTGATCCACTGACATTGAAATAGCAGTTGTCGAAAACTATCTTTTCAAACATGATAGTTTTATTCAACTGGAAATTGTTTGCATCTACAACATCTGAGTCACTGATATTCTTCAGATATAGATAATCTTCACCACTTGTGGCATCCAGGAATGAAGTAGCGGTTCTAGATAATTTCGATCGCTTGTTTGGATTATTTCCGATAACAATTAACTGGGATATATATGTACCTATACTACATTCAACATCATCATTTACAAAGTAGCATCCGTTTTTAAGTGGTGCACTTGCTGGTGTTTCTAACGAAATCAGGACGGCATTCTTATTAGTCTCGTTATTGATGACGATGTCACCGATGGTAATGTCAAAGCCCATCTGGTATGTCTCGTATGGAGTAAGATCTACAAGATCCTTGTCAAGCTGGCCGAGACGGCGCACTTTGTTCATTGCACCAACACCCTCTGGAAACAATCTATTTTCACTTGTTCGAGACTTAACAATATCATCATACTCAATATAGACAGTAATGCCATTAGGACAATTGTTCTGTCTGATTGTAAGGAAATAATCGGTATCTGCTACGAACCCGCCATCAGGTGCATTTAGAGTAATCATGTCATAAGAAGATTTTTGGGCATAACTACCATCCCACCTATGTGTTGGATCGCCAGTTATTCCAACGTATCCAGTACCGGCAAGATTTGTCTGTCCGTTTGCTGTAAAACGTACACTCTTTACATCAGCCGCATCTGACAGCTTGAAGCCAATTACAGAGCATGAATTCTTGAAGTAAAGCTCAGATCCTGAATTTGTGGCAACAGAAAGGAATGCCTCACGATCAAATGTACCGGCAACCGCAGTCTGATTCTGAGGAATGTTTGCATAAATCTTTCCGTTTACAATATCATTGTCCACATATGCAGAAGCAGGGGATACTGCATAGTAGGTTTCAGCCTTCTCGGTGAGACCTTCAAAAGTTGCATGGCTTCCATCTACTTCAACTGCTTTAAACTCAGTTGCAGTACCGTTTGAGGAAATTACCATAATCAAGTCACCTACTTTCCAGACTGTTGCACCATTCTCATATGCAACTTTACTCTGGACAGAATTTACTTCATTCTCGCTTTCATCAGCATAAGAAGCTGTGAAAGTCATCGGTACAAGTTCGACTTCCGGTGCGGGATTTTCGGTTTCAGGTGTGTTCTCAGTGTCGTTTTCATATACCGGCTCTTTTGTACATGAGATTGCTGCTACAGCTGCTGCAGCGAGCAAGAAAAACTTCATCATTTTCATCTTCATACCCTCCTTTTACCATTCATACTCTCCTTCAACTTCTTCAAGCTGCTCCATGCTTGCACATATTACACCCTCCGGCGATATTTCAATTACAGCACATTTCGGTTCTTCATATAAACTGGTTATCTCTAGACTTGTAGTTTTATTCATATGTCTTATCTTTTTGCTCCGTATGTCTTGTATGTTTCACTTTGAGTGAAGATGCCGTTTGCATAATCAGGAGATATGATAGGATTGTCCTGATTACATTTGCTGTATATTGTACCGTTGCTAGAATAATATGAACATTTTATTCTTTGAGCCGGTAATTTCTCATCTGCATAGTATGCAAGATTGTAGAGCATTTGAAGTCCGGACTCTTCTTTGTCAGCAATGTGCACGATTCCGGTGTACTTGTCCTGTACAAGTGACGAGTACTGCGGTACATAGAAGAGGTTGTTGCTTGCTGTTCCTGATTTGATGGACTTGACTGTCACATATCCGTATGTAGCCTTAGCATAAACTCCTGCAACGGTATTGTTGTCAAATGTAAGTGACGAAATAGTTCCATTTCCATTTGTAAAGAATCGGAAATTCATCGTATTACCGTCTGTACAATAGATTACATTGTTTTTGAATACAACAGTGTCATATGTCGTAGTAATGCTTGACTGGAAGATGTACTTGTCACCTGATCCATCATGAAGTCTGATGTCGCAATCTGTGATATTGAAGTTTGCAATAGCTTTTGGTGAATAGAATAAGTTCATGTCCTTCGGAACTTCAATCGAACAGTTGTGAAGGACTACGTTCTCAAATACACCATCGCCCTTTGCTCCAATGACATTACCTGTTGTCTGTGATGTTACATATTTAATATTTGACATGATAAAGCAGTCAGTGCCGGAAGTTGCATTCAATGCTGTCTGACCGCTTCTTGAAACCGTAGCTGTCTCATCATCATTTGAGATGATAACAAGGCATTCTGCGTCTGCCTTGATTGATACTCCTGCAGCTTTTGGATCGATGAAATAAACACCGCGGGATTCAATAACCTTATTTTCACTGTTTTCTGTAATCAGAACAGCCTCTCCATATGTTTCCTTGTTGATAGTCAGACCAGCGATGTCAACATCTTCACCTGCCAGATATAGAGAGTATAATCCCTGATCTGCCGGGATTTCCGGTTCAACTGGTTTATCTGGATCCTCTGGTTCCGGATTTTCCGGATCGACTGGCTTGTCCGGGTCTACAGGAGTCTCAGGTTGGTCAGGTTCTACATTCGGTATATCAGGATCAGTTTCCGCACCTTCCATCTGTACACGAACCTTAGAAATTGCAGCAAAACCTTTTTCTGAGATGGCAAGGACAGCTACGTCTGTCTGAGTGTTAGCGGATGCCTTGGTCAATGCTTCAGCCTTGACGTAGATGTGCGTATCAGTGAGAATTACCTGAAAACCTTCAGGTCTTGCAATCACTGAAGCTGATGCAACACCTTTGCTTTCAATTGTATATGCTTTAGTCTGTCCAGGAGCAATGGTCTGAACTGCATCTGGTGCATTGATCTTGAAGAGGAAATCATGTACTACTGGCACTGAAATCTTTTCTCCATTATGAAGTGTAAGAACAAGGACTTCGTCATTCAGAATCACATCTGCAAAGAATTCATCTGCACTGTTTTCAGGCAATGCACTTACAGGTTTCCCATCTGTGCCGGTAACCTGGACCCATGTCATACCCTCATCGTAGCTGACTGTCCAGAAGCCTTCTTTGTCAACTCCGAATTCAGGCAGTATACCATTATCTCCGACCGCCTTGACCTTTTCACCTTCCTTGAGTACGTGAACAGGACCATAGCCATCCTGGTAGTCCACCATCCAATAACCGTCCTTGTCGACACTCATGAGTGGGGCAGCTGCTATTCCAATGCTGCCTTGGGTGATATACAATACTTCTCCATTGGTGAGGGTGATCTTATATTTATCACCCAGATTCTCAACAGAGTTGATAGTTGTTCCTTCAGTGAGTGCCTGAAGGGCTTCAATGTTGTTGTTCAGCGACGGAATGATGTTCTCAATCGCCTTGACTCTTGATTCAAGCGAATCAAGTCTATCCTCAAGATCTGAAATGTCAGCACATGAGATTGCTGAAATCATAACCGCACATGCGGCAGTCAAACGTTTTAGTATCATAATATCACTTTTTACTTCAATGAATTAAGCCATGCAGGAACTGCACCCAATCTGTGTCTCAACTGTGCCTCATATAAGGATTCAGGTGATGCCTGCATTCCATGAGTGCTGATTATTTTTGTCTGGTCATCGTTGAATGTGACTTCAAAATCAGACTGGAATCCTACGATTACAGGAGGTAAAAATCTCCACCATGTGTGTTCCCACCACTGGAAGTCGTAATAAATGGTATTTTCGTCTGTATCATCACCGTTGGCCTTGAAATTCCATATTACGAGATCGTCAAGATGATGTGGAGCCTGTTGTGCGTCTCCTCCCTGATGACCTCTCATCCAACCTCCTGTACAGCAGTCTATCAGCGTCGCCCTCGGTTGGGTTGCATGCGATTCGAAGCAACTTTCCTTTCCCCATGAGTTTCTCCATAATACTGTTCCGATGCTGTGTTTAGAGACACCTACACCGTGGAAATTGCCAGCACCATCACCAGAAATATCTTGTGTCGCTGCTATCAGCACCCTGGACGATGACTGTGAGCGTACTGATGAATGTCCTTTGTTGCCTGTCATCAGGATATGATATGCTGAAATGTTGGCGCTATTGATAATCGAGCACGATTCACTGACGCTTTCAAATCCGACCCTCCTTATCCATGAGTCAGTCAATCTGTTCAGGCTGAGAGGCTTATACGCTCCATCGTCTTCCCATGAATCATGATGGATGAATGGTACTTTTGCCTGACCAGCAAATGTAAGGTCTTCGATACCGACATTTTCATAGTGTGGGAAGCTTTTGATTTCCCATCCTCTGCCTGGCTCGACTGCGTGCATGAGCGGCTCGTGGAAAATTACCTTGTCGCCTTCGATTGACTTGATCTGATGATAATCAATCACTTCTACTCCTGATGAAACGATTTCCCAAGAACTGTCAGGGGTATATGGGGCAAGTTCAGCAGCTACATAGTCCTGATCGGAATTTCTTACATGAAGGCATACCCATTCTCCAGGAGATAATGCAGCAGTTGAAGACACCGTTACTTCAAATGAACCTTTTGGTGATGATTCAGTGACTGTTACAGGCACAGTAAAAGATGAGAAGCTGCTGTTGTGCTTGATTTGAATCATATCAGGACTGCTATACAATACTGAAGGGTCTTTCGGGAGCATTGGCGAACTCATCACAATCTTTGTATTGTCCCTGCCGGCTCCTTTGATGATAAGATTGCCTGATCGTATAATTATACTGCGGCTCTGATTCTGAACGTCATCATCGCTATTATGAAGAATGTATTCACCTGCTGGGAAATAGATTATGACATTTGCCTCAGCTTTGTGAGCGAATGTAATGTCTCCGTTACCGCCGATGGTATAACCGACACCCAAAGCCGCTTCAAGGGTAGTGAGGAATGCTTCTCTGTCGGATTTTCCGTCATTTGGGACAGCACCGTACAAGGTTACATCATATACTCCGTATCCGAGTGTGCTGACATCGGCAGGAGCACTTTCGCCATGGTTGTATCCGGCATATGAATAATCAAGAAGGACATTGTTGTCTCTTCCCGACACAAAGTCATTCCATTCCTGGCATGAAGAGGCATCCACAGCTACCGGTAGAAGATTGAACTTGAGACTTACATTCATGATATATCCCGAATCTGAGACAGCGATGGCTTTGATCTCATATTCACCTTCAGCAGCATCTGATGGGGAAGTGATGCTCAGAACATCATCGTAATATGTTCCTGTCCAGCCTTCCGGCACCATTAGCACTACTTCTGCAACATTTTCTGATGTAACTTCAAATTTCAAAGTCTCTGACAGGCAGATGCTTTCATTCCCATTATGACCGACAATCTCAAATCCGAATGAATTTTCAACAGGGACAGAGAAAGTCCTTCCGTCAGCAAGGGTAATCTGCATTACTGCATCACCTTCTGCATATTTGATGTCCTTGAATATCGTTTTGATTCCGGCGACATTCTTTCCATCGACGGCACTGAGCGGTTTCCCATCGGTTCCGACAAGTTTAACCCATGTCTTGCCATTGTCGACACTATACTCCCAGCATCCGTCTTTTCCTATGCGGACCAGCGGCGTTACTCCAGGTACTGCAGCTGATGCAGGTGTACAGTCAAGGATAGTGAAATTCTGACCATTATCAAGGGATATAATCCATTTCCCGTCGCTATTTATACCGACCATAGGCACAATACCTGCAGCCGTAAGTCCATCAACGACCTTGATCGTACTGCCGTCACTCAATTTCAAAGTATAACCATACTGATCATAATCCACATCTATTACAGCAATTTTTTCCTTGAGCAATGCACTTAAAGCCACTGCATTGTCATTGACAGCAGCAACTACGCCCTCCAGTTCGGAAATCTTCTGCTCAAGAGCGTCCATTCCGGATTCCAGATGTTCAGTGTCGACGCACGATGTGAAGACGGCGACGGCAAAGGCTATAAAAGCCGATATAGATGTTCTTACACCTCGCATAATTGTGTTATTTTCTTGTCAGTTTTATCTGCTCTGAGCGTGATTCTGCTGTCGTGAATGTCAGAATGGTATTTCCATTCTCAACCTTGATCGCCACATCAGAATCAGAATTTTCATCAATTGCCCAGCACCCCTTTACTGTTACTTCTATCTTTACTTTATGTGCCGGATTATTGATCCAGCTTCTGCCATATACACTTCTCTCCTTTCTCTTACCCTCTGAATCGAAAATTTCATCTGACGGTCCTGTATACAATGCAAGGTCAGGACTGCTGACACTCATGTCAAGATGGTCATTTTCAATTGCATACATCAGGATTGAAGGAGTGACAGATAATATGTTTTCATCTACATAAGTCTGATCGAAGGCTGCGCAGGCTGTGATTCCTGTCAAATTGTCCCTGACGATATGCGCCGTAGAATCTGCACGATAAACGCTGTATGGAATTTCGTTGCTATAAATCGCAAGGTCGGTCTTGGTCGGTGCTATGACAAGCATGTATTCATACCTGTCTGAATCTGATCCAGTACAGATATCGCCGTGATTGATATATGCCTTTTCGAAACAGCCTTCAGTGACAGCATCGGTCTCTTCATGATATGATTTCTGTGGACCTTTTGTCAGGCATAGCTTTCCGCTTGGGATAAAGTATGCATTGCCGAACTTGTCCTTGATTACAGTATTCTGACAATCAAGTATTTCAGTTTGAGTGTCTTCTTGTGGTTCTATGCTGTTCTGGAAGAGGGTAGTGTGCAGTTCAGAATTATCAAGACTGTTTTCAAGTCCGTCTCCGACACAGATAATGCGGTTCTCAAATGCGAAGAATGATTTCCTTGCACGAAGAGATCCGTTGTATTTATCGTGCTCATGAAGCTTCATTGAATACATTGCAGCATTGTCTCCGAATGAAAGACCTCCGGCGAACCACTCATCAGACAGAAGCATTTCTTCATAGCCTGAAAACTCGTCCACGTTCAGAACGTTTGCCTTCATCATTTCCATCGGTATCTCAGCGGCTGTAGTGCCAGGGATGTGACACCAGTCCCAACCGTTCAGCTGGTAGCCGCTTTCAAAGCTGCCGTTGCCATGCAGTAGCTGCATGCTTCCATGTGTAAGATACCTGCCATAGTGGTTTTCGCGTTGGTAAGTCTCTGCTGCCCAAAGATATCTGCTGTGTCCGGCAACTGTGACCAGCCATCCGCCGTATCGATATGAAAGCGAACAGTTATATGGGAGATATTTGCCACCGGAAGGTGTCTTTTCAGCAGAGAGTCCGGTGCGGGTAAACTTCTCCGCCCATCTGCCACTTGCTCCGTTTATGCGGAGATATGCTTCTGCAAGATCCTTGTCAATTGTCTGAGTTCCATCTGGCGATCCGGCATCTGCCAGAAGGGCAAACTGAGATGGAATGAGAGATCTTGTTCCGTCAGGATGTCTTCCTGACATGGCGAGCGGGAAGGATCTGAGCTGAGAGAAGAAACGCATTGTCAGAAGTGCATTCTTCTGAATCTCATGGCTTTCCTGAGAAATCGCCCATTGTGTACCTGCAAGCATCCAGATTGCGTTCACAGAGCCTTTGAAGCCTCCGATAGCATACTCTGGATAACATTTTCTGTGATGAACTACAGTTCCGTCTCTCTTGAACGCAGGATTGGTTCCTTCAGTGTATTTGAATCCGTTGTCCACCCATCTTGAAAGGGCAGTAAGATATGTATGTTTGTACGTGTTGTCTTCGAGCATTATGACTGAGCCGAATCTTCCCATCAATGATGTATTGAAGGCATCGATGTCCATTCCAAGCTGCTCAGGTGCAGTGCGTACTTCTCCGGCACCACAGAACCATTCCATTGCCTGTTGGATCTTGCCTGCAAGCCCTGCCTTCTTCAGCACATTCTTCATGATGACAGGTGCTGTGTAGAAGTTTCTCATACTATAGCCGAGATGGTGCAGGGTACCTTGTCCGCTGCCAGCTGCAAATCCCTGATCCAGAATGTGTTTTGTGAGATTGACATAGATCTCCTCGATTTCCTGTCTCAACGTCGGATCAGTCTCCTGCATATATGTCACGGCTATCTTCAGCATTGCATCATTGAGCTGACGAAGAGTCTGACCTTTGGCAGTGAAGGTCGGCATTGCATCTGGAATTCCTTGATTGAGATATGTCTCTCCATAACGGATGAACCAGACAGGTTTGCCGTTAATGGTTCCGTCACGGTTGAAACTGATGTCGTATGATTTGTAGATATCACGGATTTCATCTGATGTCAGAGGCTTCACACCTTCTGTAACAAGTTCGATGAACCTTTTCTCGATTGTTGCAAAATCGGCCGCTTCCTGTTCTGTTACAGGCCTGTTTTCTACAGGAATGTCGAAACCATTGTCCCAGAACTGGTTGAGAGTCAGCCAAAAGTTTGTGGTTTCCTTATTGATGAACCGCGCCTGCCAGTCTGCGGTGTGATAACGTACATCCTGGAAGGAAGCGGTTATTATTCCGTCAAAATATAATTCTCCTTTCCTGAGATTGTCTGAAGCTGTTATCCGCACCTCATCCATATCTTCCACAGGGGTTCCTTCCATATCTCTGTCAAACGCCACCCATGCTCCTCTCCAACCTGAAAATCCAAGTTTGTAGTCAAACCAGCAGCACTCCTTTCCATCCTTACGGAAACTGAAGTGCAGATCACCGTCCAATGGTTGTGGTGAGTATATCCAGAATACAAATGATGAGACAGATGTCTCTTTAGGATTAGGATTTTTAGCAAGATAGGGGACTGGAGCGTTGATGCTCAGACCGGCACCTTTTCGTTTCCATGCCCATTTGAGCGAGTGGTAGCCAAGCTTGGAATGTTCAGCGGAAATACTTACAGATGAACCACTTGACACGGTTACACCTTCGATATCATTCTCGAAGGAGAAGACGCCGTTGGCCTGTCCGTAATCAACGACTTGTGCCTCCACGCCAAAGGCGAAGAGGCAACAAGCGAGTAATGATATGAATGTTGTTTTAAGTTGCATTATTTGATCGGATTCTCACCTATTTCAACTCTTCCCTTACGGATAAGCGCCTCAAGGAAGTAATAGTCTGCATAGTTAAGCGGAACGTCGATATTATGATCGTTAGGACGTCCGTCCTCAAGATTGATAACAGAGTGTGGAAGACTTCCGACTGAGTGCATGAGAATGAATCCGCCGTTCTCACCGACTTCTGCTCTGTATGCAGGTGTTGAAAGGCTCTCGATCATCTTGTCAGCCTTTTCTTTGTAGAAGCTGTCCTTTGTGTACCAGTAAAGCTCGTAAAGGGCTGAAGCGATGATTGCTGCTGATGAGACATCGCGGATTTCTGTATACTTCTTCACGTAGTCCTTATCCTTAAGGTTGTTATAAAGGAACTCGTTCTCAGGAAGAGCATTTGCAAACTCTACAACATCAAAATCCCAAAGCGGAACAAGGTCTTCAGGCATGTTGTCTTCCTCTACGAGAAGGTAATTTGCAACATCCTTTGCTCTCTGGAGATACTTTTCGTCACCAGTAAAGCGGTAGGCCACTGTGAATCCGTAGATTGACCAGCCCTGACCACGTGCCCAGCGTGATTCGTCAGCGATACCCTGAGCTGTGCAATGATTACGTACTTCTCCCGTCTCATCGTTGTAGTCAACTACATGATATGTACTGAAATCGTCGCGATAATGGTTCTCGAGAGTCTTGTCAGCGTGGCTGATTGCAATATTCCTGTATGTCTGGTCTCCGGTCATCTCAGTAACCTTGAAGAGAAGCTCAAGGTTCATCATGTTATCGATGATGACAGGGCAGTCCCATCCTCTGTGTGCCTGCCACTGAACCGGATTGTCAGTATTCCATGACTGAAGGATACCTGCTGCAGGACGGAATCTTGTAGCAAGTGACTGTGCGGTGTTGACAAGTACAGTGTCGTATCCCTCGATGTTCTTAAGACGGAGACCGTTTCCATAACTGTCATATACCATGAAACCTACGTCATGATGCCATTTGAGGAACTGAATCTCATGAAGAATTTCTGTATGCTTCTGTGCCTTTTCAGCGTAATACTCGTTTCCGGTGAGTTCATACATGTACCAGAGTGTACCGGCAAAGAATCCGCTTACCCAGTCATCTGTAGGAACAAACTCAATCTCTCCTCCTTTAAATGTCGAAGGAATTCTGAGAGTGTCTCCCTCTTCGGCTGCAGCGATCAGAACAGCAAGCTGCTTTTCTGCATTTTCAATGTTTTCCAGAATGAGATCACGCTCCTGGGTGCACTGGATCGAGAGTGCCGCCAAAAGCAGCATAGAAAAGAATTTAATCTTCATTATATCTTAGTTTTACGGGTTATCTGTCAAGTTTTGATGTGGTTGCATTCTCGCAAAGATATAAAACTTATATTGATTTCCTATAGTTTGAAAGTCTTCATTAACGAAAATCTGATAATGGTCTCCAATTGCATTGAAATATCATAAAATAAATATATATTTGTTATTTTGAATAAAAGTACCACATATGAAACGCTATCTATTAACCTTCATAACATTATTTTTTGCCGCACATTCCTTTGCTGCGATCAATGCCCAGCATTCGTTTGAGGGAACCATACCTTCGTTTATAAAGGTTAATGGACACGCTGACATTTCGTTGTCATCCGATAAATTCAAGGACGGAAAAACATCCGTTTCCTTTGCCTGGAACGGTCCGGCCCAGCTGCTTTTCACTAATTTTGCTGATATGGAGTCCTCAATGAAAGTTGATGGCGGCGGAATCATTCTCTGGATCTACAACACCAATGAAATAGATGCACCTCTGCTGTTCAGATTCCATGATTGGAACGGTAAGGTCATCAGTACGTTCAATTTCAATATGGATTTTACCGGATGGAGAGCCATCTGGATGAAATATGAAGACATGAGGACTCCTGAAGGTCAATTGATCGGTGAGATAAAGATGGCTGACAGAAATCTTTCGGTTGCCAGAATGAGCATTTCGGTTCCACCATCTGCAAAGGAAGGACAGATCTATATCGACAGATTGTCATTCATGACCAGCCGTATGCAGGATCAGATCGTTCCGGATAAACAGATTCCTGACAATAACACATTCCTGCGAAACAGACTATGGCAGTGGGGTAGACTTTGGGAATGGGAGCAATATCCTGAGCCTGAGATGCCAGCTATAACAGGTTCACAGGCAGAAATGCTTAAAAAGGTTGAATCTGCGATTGATTCATGGGCAGCAACCCGCAATCCAGGTGCTCAATATGTTCAGAGCACACTTATTCCAAGAGCTGATAAATCATATGCAAAATACGGCATCAGAAGGTTGCCTGACGGCGGTATTACGGGTGCTCCTCTTCTCTATGATGATGAGTTCAACAACTCCCTAGGCGAAATGCGTATCCGTTACGTCCAGGAAATAGTCTACTGGTATGCCCTTGACTATCTCTATACCGGTAACACTTCCAACATCGAGAAGGTGATCAATACCATCGACCATGCAATCGATCAGGGATTTGCTTATGGCAGCGGATGGGGAGTGAACAAGCACTACGGCTACCAGATGCGTGACCTGTACAAGGGTATCTGGATTCTCCGCAAGGAACTTGCAAAGGCAGGCAAACTTGAAGAATATACCAGGATCCTGATGTATTGGAGTGCAATTCAGGAAGCAAGAAAGCCATATGCAGAGCATCGAGACGAGATTCTTGATACTTGGAACACTCTCCTGAACAGCAAGGTGCTTGCGGTAATGCTTCAGAAGAATGATGCGGCAAGATACGCATACATGAAGCTTCTTGGCAACTGGGTCGGAGACTCCATGTTGTGCTCGGACGGTACTCTCGGCGGTATCAAACCGGATGGAACATCATTCCACCATGGAGGACATTATCCTTCATATTCTGTAGGCGCATTCGCTGCTGTCGGAGATTTCTGTTATTTTACAAAAGATACCGATTTTGCTCCACATAAGGAAGGACGTCAGAGTTTCAAGAATTCTCTGATGGCTATGCGTAATTACAGTCATACACGCGACTGGGGCATCGGTATATGTGGACGACATCCTCTGGATGGAGCAATTCCTGAGATTGATGTGCTTGCATTTGCGCGTCTTGCGATGCTTGGCGACCTGACCGACGGGGGATTCCAGGCAGACCCTGAACTTGCCGGAGCCTACATTGCTCTTGGCGGAACTGATAAGGAAGTACTTTCTGCATTCAAGAAGATGGGATTGAACGAGATCGGTCCATCTGACGGATTTACCGTATACAACTATACCGCACTTGGTATTCATCGTCGAAACGGATGGATGCTTTCTCTTAAGGGATATAACAGCGATGTTTGGGGATCGGAAATCTACGCAAAAGAGAACCGTTATGGAAGATATCTGAGTTATGGTACCGCACAGGTATTCACTCAGCCTTCTGCAAAAGAGAGCGGCTATGTACGTGAAGGTTGGGACTGGAACAGGTTTCCTGGAGCGACTGCTATCCATCTTCCGTATGAAATGCTGAACAGCCCTCTTCCGGGAACACTCATGGAAAGGAATGATTCGAGATTTCCTGGAGTATCTTCACTTGAAGGAAAGAACGGATGTCTTGCATTTACATATGTAGAGAAAGACAGAAAGAACTTCTGTGCAGGAGCGACTGCAACCAAAAGTGTATTCTGTTTCGATAACAGAATCGTACATATCGGTACAGGCATAACCAATAATTCTCAGTATCCGACAGAGACTACGCTCTATCAGCTTGCTCTTGTTGACAAGACAGAGGAAGTCGATATCAATGACGAATACTCAGGAGCTTTCCCTTATAGCCGCTACATCAGCGAACATGGGCAGGTAATTCTTACAGACACCAAGGGTAACTTCTATCTGATTAAGGACGGATACGGATTGACAGTTGAGAAGAAGACACAGACATCACCTTCTGACGAGATGAAAGACCCGGCAACTGGCGATTTCATTTCAGCTTATATAAGTCATGGTGTATCTCCTCAGGACGCTTCATATGAATACATGCTTCTTGTGAAGGGATCCAATAAGGATGTCAAGGCTTATTCGAAGAAAAGTCCTTATACCGTAATTCAGGCAGATGCGTCTGCACATGTAGTAAAAGATACTCCGACCGGAATCACTACCTATATTATATATAAAGGATATGACAACGGTTCAACATTGCTGAATACTGCTGATGCGGAAACGATAGTCATGGAAAGGACTCGTGAGGATGGTACAGTCGTGATGAGCATCTGTACTCCGGATCTCGGAATCACTCAGAAAGGATATACAACCTCGCAGTCAAGCCAGATCCTTAAGAAGAAAGTAGAGATTAACGGCGAGTTCACTCTTGCACAGGAATGTTCTGATATTGAGATCAGTTCGACTGGCGGCAAGACAATCATTACAGCATCATGCTGTCATGGGCAGCCGGTAGAATTTGTTTTGAAAAAATAATAATTAATAACCTATATGCGAAAGTTTATCACATTTTTAGGGGTGCTTGTTCTGACCCTATGCTCAAGCAGCGCTTATGCTCAGAGTGTAGTGGTGAAAGGACAGGTCGTGGATGCCGCTGGTATCCCGCTTATTGCCGTCACGGTATTTGAAGACGGCAATACTTCGACGGGAACCATTACAGATTTTGATGGTAACTATCAGATAAAGGTCTCTTCATCCAATGCAACGATAATTTATTCGTGCCTCGGTTACGCTGAGGTGAAAGAAGTTGTCGGTGGAAGAGAAGTAATCAATGTTGTTCTTAAGGAAGAACAGCTGTCGATTGATGCAGCCGAAGTCGTAAGTGTCGGATATGGATCTGTTTCACGTCGAGATCTTACAGGATCTGTGAGCAAGGTTGACATGGAAGAACTTATGAAGGCACCTGTGACAAACTTCGACCAGGCATTGACAGGTAAGATAGCCGGAGTAGTTGTAACTACTTCAGACGGTGCTCTCGGATCAGAAGCCAATATCACTATCCGTGGTAACAACTCCCTTACTCAGAGTAGTGCACCATTGTACATCATTGACGGATTCCCGACTGAAAGTTCCATGGCCACAGCGCTTTCATCTGCAGATATAGAATCGATTGATATCCTGAAGGATGCGTCAGCTACAGCCATTTATGGAGCCCGTGGTGCCAATGGTGTGATTGTCATCACAACCAAGCAGGGTAATGAGGGCAAGCCGAAGATCAATTTCTCCGCATCATGGACCGGAAGCGCCATCGCCAACAAGGTGGACCTGATGGATGGAGTTGAGTTTGTCACTCTTCAGACTGAAATGGCAGAATATTGGGGTACGTCAAACACATATCTTAAGGACAAGGACGGTAAATTAAGCTATACTGCCGAACAATACAGGAAAACTACCAATTATGACTGGCAGGATGAGATTTATCGCAATGCCTTGACCCAGAACTATAACATATCGATATCAGGTGGACATAAAGAGTCAGGAAACAGATACAATGTCAGTTTCTCTGCTACCGATCAGGATGGTATTATCGTAAAATCGAACTTCCAGAGATATCAGGGTAAACTTAATTTTCAGCAGAAGATTGGTAAGAGTGTAACACTTGACCTTCTTGCAAACTACTCGCGATCAATCACTAACGGTGTCACTCCTACATCGGCCCAGCAGTCTTCATCGGCATCTGGATGGCTCATGTATTCAGTCTGGGGTTACAGGCCGGTAGTTCCTTTAAGTTCTCAGGGCGATGAATCTATTTATGATACAGACATAGATTCTGCTGCATCAAGCGGTGATGATTATCGTTTCAATCCTGCAAAGACAGTCAGAAATGAGTATCGCAAGACGATAACTGACTATCTCAATGTCAATGCAGGACTTACCTGGGAGATTATTCCTGACCTTAAACTCAAGGTTACAGGCGGATATACATTGAACAAACGTCGTAGAGAAGAATTCAACGGCACTGAGACATATACCGGATACGAGGGATCTCCATCCGGAAAGGGTATCAACGGTGCCATCTACTGGAACGACAAGGTAACATGGCTCAATGAGAATACGCTTACATACACCAAACGATTTGCCCGCAAGCATAATTTCCAGTTCCTCGGAGGTTTTACAATGCAGGGAGAGACATATGATTACAAGGGAACGATATCTGAGCAGATGAGTACTGAGTCTCTTGGAATCAATGGCTTGCATACAGGTAGTTATCAGAATGTCACTCCATGGCAGTATGACTGGACAATGATGTCAGGACTGCTCAGAGTGAATTATAACTTCAAGTATAAGTATTATGTGACAGCATCGTTCCGTGCCGACGGATCGTCTAAGTTCCCTAAAGCAAACAGGTGGGGATATTTCCCTTCAGCCGGTCTCTCTTGGAACTTTAACAGAGAGGATTGGCTCAAGGATAAGACATGGCTGTCAAATGGTAAGCTGCGTGCATCATGGGGTCTTACAGGAAATAACCGCACGACTACACCTTACGACTATTACTCTCAGATTTCGACTCTCCCGGGACATACCGAATCTTATGACTATGTGTTCAATGGTCAGATATTCTCAGGATATTACCCATCCAACATGTCCAATGACAAGCTTCGCTGGGAGACTACTGAGCAGTGGAATGTCGGTCTGGACCTTTCATTCTACGATAGCAGAATCAAGTTTACAGCTGACTGGTATCTGAAGAATACACGTGACCTTCTTCTCCAGGCTACTATTCCTGCATCTTCAGGATATACTTCAGCGATGTTGAATATCGGTTCAATGCAGAACAGCGGACTTGAGTTCACACTCAACCTTGTACCTGTACAGCGCAAGAACTTCACTTGGGCAATGGATTTCAACATTTCAATGAACCGCAACAAGGTTACAGCTCTGACTAACAACCAGTATTCGCTGATGTCCCAGGTTTCATGGGATTACAACTATAACAGCCAGTACCCTTATATCACTCAGGTGGGCAAGCCATCTGGTATGATGTACGGTTACATTTATGAAGGGACATACAAGAACGATGAATTCAACGGAAATGTGCTTAAGGACGGTGTGCCGTATATGAACAGCGTCGGAAAAGCTCAGACACGTCCTGGTGATCCTAAATACAAGGATATCAACCTCGACGGTATCGTTGATGATAACGACCGTACAATCATAGGATGCGGACAGCCTCTTCATACCGGTGGTTTCGGCAACACATTCAACTTCTATGGCTTTGACGTGAATGTGTTCTTTGCATGGAGCTACGGAAACGATGTGATAAATGCAAACAGACTGATTTTTGAGAACGGATCTAAGCAGAATCTCAATATGTTTTCAAGCTATAGCAGACACTGGTCTGAAAAGAATCCGGACAGCGACATTCCGCGCATCGGTGCAAACGGTATGAATGTGTATTCTTCAAGAGTGATCGAGGATGGATCGTTCCTGCGTCTTAAGAACATTTCAGTGGGTTATACCTTCCAAAGAAGTGTACTAAGAAAGCTACACTTTGATACGATGAGAGTTTATCTCTCTGCAGATAACCTGTTCACTATCACCAGCTATAGCGGACCTGATCCTGAAGTTTCAACAAGAAATTCTGTTCTTACTCCAGGCTTTGACTGGTCGGCTTATCCTCGCTCAAGAGGCATTACAGCAGGTCTATCATTCACATTCTAATCACAGAGAGACATGAAACTGAAACATATAATAATATCACTGACTCTTGGGGCTGGAATGACATCATGCGGTCTGCTTGATGTCGAACCTCAGGTTATCTGTTCTGATACTTTCTATAACACTCAGCAGGAGGCCTTGAGCGGTCTTGTCGGAGTGTATGGAGTGATGAGCAATGAGGCGTTCTACGGAAACTATTATTCGTTGATGTGTTCCAATATAGACGACCTGTGTTATTTCAACCGTTCCACTACATCAAATTATACCAATATGTATAAGCATGATGCAAGTGCAACGGAGATTTATGCTGCATGGACTGAGATCTACAAAGGTATCAGAAATGCCAACGCCTTCATGGAGGCTATAACATCTACCGAATTTGACAAGAACGGCAAACTGTATAATGAGGCTCGATTCCTCAGGGCATATTACCATTTCCTTTTGGCGCAGGCCTGGGGAGATGTCCCTATGCGTAAAGAAGCAGTAAAGACACATGAAGATGTCATGTGTGCTGCCACACCACAGTTTGAGGTCCTTTCATGGGCAACATCAGAAATGGAGGCATGCCTGTCGCTTGCCGGCGAAGACATTTCTTCTTCTCCGTCAAGAATCAACAAATATGTCGTTCACGGCATCCTTGCAAGAGCTTATCTTTTCATGGCAGGAGAGAGTGTGCAGGGTGGAAACAAGGCAGACTTTTATAAAAAGGCTATGGAACATGCCGACGCAGTCATCGAAAGCGGAAAATTCAAGCTCAATCCTAAGTATGAAGATGTGTTCATAAACATGATTTCCGATAAATATGACACTCAATACTGCGAATCAATGTGGGAGGTCGATTTTCTCGGTCATAGAGCGAGTGCAGAGTCATGGTCCAATGGCCGTATCGGTGACCTGATCGGTCTTCAGAGCAGCGGATCTTCCGGTTATTCATCATTCATGTGCAACTTCGCGTATGGACAGTATGACGGATCGCTCAAGCTGTGGGATCTTTATTGGAAGACAGACAGGACGGCTGAAGAAAACGAGTCAGAGCAGGTGACTGACAAGCGTCAGTTATGGAATATGCCACCATACAATTACGCCGGATGTAAGAATGACAAACTCAAATTGAATATTCCTGCAAGTACAGAGAAGGCTCCATATATCTATGGTGGAAAGTCAACCTTTGACGATCCGTTGACAGCTCAGGCCATCCGCAACTGCGGCAAGTGGCGCAGAGAGGTCCTGTATGAAGAGGTAATGGATTCTAAACGACTCTATACTGGAATCAATTTCCCGATTCTACGTTATTCAGATGTTCTTCTAATGTATGCAGAGGCATCACTCGAGTATACCGGTACAGTGACGCAGGAAGCATATGATTGTGTTGCTGCAGTACGAACCAGAGCAGGTATTGCTACCAACGAGATGTCTTCATATGACAAGACTGGTTTCCAGAATTTTATAAGAAATGAGAGAGGTAGGGAACTGTGTTTTGAAGGTTTGAGAAAATATGACCTGATCCGTTGGGGAATTTTTGTAGATGCGATGAAGGGATATGTCAATGATGCAACGGATGACAGGTGGTCAGGTTCAGCAAAGGCCGCTTATGCATCAGCAATCGGCGCAGCTGTCCAGGACAAGCATGTTGTTCTTCCAGTGCCTTCTGTAGAACTTGGTGTCAATAATCTTCTTGTTCAGAATCCTTTGTGGTAATGAATGACCTCTAAATTTGATATTATGAAAAAGACGATAATATTAGCAGCATTGGCGGTTATTTGTGCTTGTGAGCACGATATTGTCCGTGAGACTGATTTCAATGTCACTTTAGATTCTGATAATACATTCTTTGCTGGAGAACCTGTCCGCTTCAATTTTGAGGGAGAGGTCGATAACGTGATTTTCTACTCTGGTGAAGTCGGTTCTCAGTACATCTTTAAGGACAGGTATTCAGTATCGGCAGAACAAGTCAAGAAAGTTACTCTTGATATGGATTTTCAGGCACGTTATGGAACTGCCGGAGCTCTTGAAGTGTGGGTGTCTGACAGTTTTGAAGGCTTGACAGGAACTGATGCAGCGGCTGACAGTGCAATAGTCAAGGCTATGGTCGACGGAGGTATGAAGGGATGGAAAAAGCTTGATTATCAGGAGGGTAGTAGCGAAATTTGGACAGAACAACAGTTTGATCTGACTGAATATGTAGAGAATTTCTCTATTGCATTCCATTGGTGTCCGTCAAGATATGACCAGACTCAGAGAACTTACTGGATAAACGGACAGATGGATCTCACTATCGAGAATGCGGTTCCTGTGGTTGTAGATATTTCAGAGCTTGGATTCATTACGGTGATGATGAACGAGCAGATTGAGGACCCTTACCATAAGAATGCAGGTGACGGATCTATCATTTTGAACAAACCGGATACCGGAGACCTTGTTTTCCAGGGAATAGGCGGAGGAAAACTTGATTATGCTCTTGACGGATGGGCGGTGTCTACTCCAAGACCGCTGAATACAATCCCTAACGACAAGGCCAATGTGATCAAGAACATCCAGAATTACATGCCTGTCTATGAGTACACATGGAATACACCTGGTACATACAGGGTTACATTCATCGGTACTAATGAAACATACAGTCATGCGACTTCCCAGATGCATGAGATGAATATTACAATTCTTGAAAATCTGAATTAATAATTAAATTTATAATTATGGCATTACATCTAATTGACCATCCGCTGGTGCAGCACAAGCTCAGCATAATGCGTAATAAGGAAACTTCCACAAGTCAGTTCCGCAAATTGCTCAAGGAAATCGCAATGTTTATGGGATACGAGATCACACGTGACTTCCCGTTGACATATGAAGAGATTGAAACTCCTCTTATGAAGATGAATGCTCCTAAACTGGCAGGAAAGAAGGTAGTTATCGCACCTATTCTCAGAGCAGGACTCGGAATGGTGGACGGACTCACAGAGCTGATGCCTTCTGCACGCATCGGTCACATAGGAATGTATCGCGACGAGGAAACTTGCCAGCCTGTGTTCTATTATTATAAAATGCCTCCTGGAAAGGACAGAATGGTGATTGTTACCGATCCTATGCTTGCAACAGGAGGAAGTGCAATCGATGCATTGAATCGTCTGAAGGCTGACGGTTATACAACAATAAGACTTATGTGTCTTGTTGCTTCTCCACAGGGTGTCAAGGCTGTCAGTGCAGCTCATCCTGACGTTGATATCTATCTCGCAGCCCTTGACCAGGATATGAATGCTAAAAATTATATTCTTCCTGGACTTGGTGATGCCGGCGACAGAATCTTCGGAACACTTTAATTGATTTCATTCAATATATTACAGAGGCTCTCGATACCATTTACGGTTCGAGAGCTTTTTTTGTGTACCTTTGCACTGATATGGATAAATTTCAACCTTATAGTCTGGATTATGATACTCCCGCCCAGGGAGATCTGCTTGGTGATGTGAAGGCAGGCTTTCCGTCGCCAGCTGAAGATATTCGTGAAAAGCTTGATCTGATCAAGCTTTTGGTACGTCACAAGGCTTCTACATTCTTTTTCCGTGTAAGCGGAGTTTCAATGGTAGATGCAGATATGGACGAGGGAGACATTATCATTGTAGACAGGGCAGTCCAACCATACAATGATTGTAAGGCCGTGTGCTTCATTGATGGTGAGTATACTGTAAAAAGAATGGAGATAGGCGAAGGTAAGGTTCGTCTGATGCCTGCAAATGAGAATAATACCAGATATCAGCCTATCGAAGTTACGGCTGAAAATAATTTCATGGTCTGGGGAGTGGTGACATACGTCATCAAGAAGATGTAAACATGTTTGCCTTAGCTGATTGCAATAATTTTTTTGCTTCCTGCGAGAGGGTTTTTCGCCCTGATCTGCAGGGAAAGCCTGTCATTGTCCTGTCGAACAATGACGGATGCGCGGTTGCACGAAGCAATGAAGCAAAGGCTTTAGGCATAAAGATGGGGGATCCTTATTTCAAGATAAGACACATCGTGGAGAAGAACGACGTTGCTGTCTTTTCCGGAAATATGTCTTTATATGGTGACATGTCACAGAGAGTCCGATGGGTTCTCGAAGAATTTGCTCCTGCAATTGAAGTATATTCGATTGATGAGGCATTCCTCGACCTGCGTGGATTGACAGGGATTGATTTTGATGCATACGCCAAGAAGATTTCTGCCGAGTGCTGGAGATTGACGTCAATACCTGTGTCAGTCGGTATAGCTCCGAGCAAGACACTTGCTAAGATCGCTTCAAAATTATGTAAACAATATCCGAAGTTACGTGGTGGATGTTATATGCATCGTCCACAGGATATTGAAAAGGTGTTGAGAAAATTCCCGATTGAGGATGTCTGGGGTATTGGCCGAAGGACAACCGTAAAACTGCATTCCATGGGTATCAGGACAGCGTGGGATTATACGCAGCTGCCGGAATATGCTGTCAGAAAGATGTTCGCTCTGACCGGTTTGAGAACCTGGAGAGAACTGCGCGGTGAACCGTGTATTGAATTCGAAGATGGCTTCGAGGCAAAACAATCCATATGTGTATCCCGTAGTTTTGCCAAGGAAATCACAGATGCTGAAGAGCTTAGTGAACAGATAGCTAATTTTGCGTCTTCAATGGCAGAGAAACTTCGTCAGCAAAGGTCAGTGTTGAGCGATATGACGATCTTTGCATACACAAACCGCTTCAAGGATAATGAACCACAGACATATGGCAACTCGCTGGTGCATTTTGAGCAACCTACGAATGACCAGCGTACAATCGTATCTAATGCTGTCGCAGCCGCATATGAATTATATAGACGCGGATACGGATATAAGAAGGCTGGAGTCGTGGCTACACATATTTCTCAGGAGTGCGATGTCGTACATTCGCTTTTTGAAGATACTGCTATGCTGGAAAAGGAACATAAGATAACTTCGGCACTGGATGCAATTAACGGCACATATGGTCGCGGAACGATCAAGCTTGCAGCGCAGGGAAGTGGACGCATCAAATCTTACAGTGAAAAGCAGTCTCCGCATTATACTACACTTTGGGAAGATATTCCTAAGGTTTCAATCAAGTAATTTTAAAATAAACACATATGATTATCGATTTCAACAAGATGGACATTACTGTCCTTCCTAATTTCAAGGGTGGCGAAAAGGAGTTCGCTGCAAATATGTTCTTTGACGGAACTAACCGTATCTTCAAGGGAAAACTTATCCCAGGTGCAACTATAGGTATGCACACTCACGAAGATAGTTGTGAGGTTATCTTTGTACTTGAAGGAAACGGAACAATTGTAGAAGTTGATCCGGCAGACGGAACTGAGAGTTCAACTCCAGTACGTCCGGGAGATTGCCTTTATTGCAAAAAAGGCCACTCTCATAGTCTGCAGAATACATCTATGGAGAGTGACCTGATTTTCTATGCTGTTGTGCCTCAGCAGTAACTGATAGTCTGTTCTACAAGGTCAAGAAGATCATCAATTTCTTCGTATGTTCTGGCTGTAGTCAGGATTGTAAAAAGCTTGCGCTTCGAGTCATTTTCTGCTCCGAGCTCAGCACAGATGAAGTTGCATGCAAGGTCATCTTCTGTCGGAACCTCAAAACCGAATCCGACTGTTCCAAGGAAGTCATATTCACAAATCGGATCGTCATCTCCTGCAGAACCGATCTCACCGATCAGTTCTTCGTAAGTGTCGCTTGCCTCCATGAAGGCATCAGAACCTTCCGGCATAGGGCCGTAGCTGATGACGATAGATCTTGGATCACCTTCAGTGGCAGAAATGTCTATCATAGTACATTCTCTACCATCTGGTTCAGTATAGATTTCTGTCACTTCGTTCCAAATTTCCGGAACCTGCAGGCTGACTCCGCCAAAGTTTATCTGCTTTAGTGCAACGTTGCTCATATTCGTCGTGTTTTTAGTTTATCCAACAAATTTAAATAAAATACTTAAATTTGCGCACTAGTTAAATACTCAAAACAAGATTAAGAATGAACGAAATTCCAAAGTGCCCGAAGTGTGGCAGTGAATACACTTATTTTGACGGTTCCCTTTATGT
>JAEIGA010003327.1_pt1 | contig 25230 bp, 12 predicted proteins | sample 9270691 | NCBI WGS metagenome assembly JAEIGA01 (sample SAMN17057246, study PRJNA624740) | gut metagenome | biome: biome; isolation source: fecal sample | host: Bos grunniens | place: China: Xizang | collected 2019
AAAGTCCAACTTTTCAAAATATTCCACAATATTTACATGGCCGGGGAAGATAATCTTTTCTTCCAAATTCAACTGTTTTACCAGTGCAAGGCATTCCGCGTTATACTCTTCATCATCCACGCCTCCCATGATATGAAGGCGCACATTGTCCATACGACAAGTCAATTCAAAGAAGGCATAAATCATGGTTTTGATATCTTTGATGGGAGCCATACGAACCACCGCACCAATATCTACAAACCCATCCTCCTTTTTGAGGGGAATGTTACACATCTTCTCGTAACTAATGCCATTTTCTATGACACGACATTTTTCCGGCGCACATCCCATATCAATCTGGGTATGCATGGCTCTGGTAAACAGGGATGTCACCCGAAAGGAACGGCTGTAGGTCAAATCCGACAGCATATAGAAAAAATCAATCCACTGGGGTTTAAATGCTCTGGCAACCCACTTGGCACGAATGATTTCCTCTTCCCGTTCTCTGGTATAGATTCCGTGCTCCGTCAAAAGCAAAGGCTTTTTATGAATATACGTCCCCATGGCTGCAAGCAGGCCACCATACCCTGTGCAGATGGAATGATAACAATCTGCTTCAGGAATCTCAGTTCCCATCAGATACAGCACCGGCAATAATCTGGAGCGCACCGAATGAAAGGCATCGGAAAACGCAATAAAGGGAAAATCTCTCTCGCAAAGTCCCGTTAAGGTTTCCAAAAATCCCGGACTTTTCAAATATGTTATGGGATTGATTTTCCGCACCTGATATAACTCAAACAACAAATCCCAATCCGGCTTGTTGGATGCCAACAGTCGCCTGTGGGCCTCCACTTCTTCTTCTGTGAAAGAAGGCATATAGCCACCGGTGTCCTTGACACGCAGGGCATCATCCAGAAACACCTGTTGCACACCCACCACATTCTTAGGCAGCTCATAGACAAACTTGTCCCGATCCTCCGCCTTGGCACCAATGACCCAAAGCACAAACTCATGCTCCGGCATTTCAGTTATGTACTGATGCATCCATGTGGAAACGCCACCTCGGATAAACGGATAGCATCCCTCCAAAATCAAACAAATTCTCACTTTATTCTCCTACTCGTAGGTCACTGTCACAATTTCTTGCCCTGCTTCTATCAGGTACAGATTGCCCGTTATATGAGTTAATTTACCGCCCTTAATATGGGCCGGCTTCTTTTCGTTAAATCGCGCCATAAAGAACGCCTGGTCATGGAAATTCTCTATGGTCAGCACCATATTGTCCCGATTTTTTTCTACATGAGGTATCACCGCTGCGAATCGTTGCACTGCCCCGGAAAACTCTGTACTGGTCAGGTTTCTCAGTTCCGGCGCTGATCCGTATAGCCAGCCCAAAAAAACATCAAAACGTTTGTATAACTCATCCCAACCAAGTTCTGCGCCACGATCCGGGTCAAGGGCATCATCGGGGTGCGTGAAGTGGTTATTGATATAATGCAAATTCAACTCAGAAAAAGCACCCATTGTCATAAAGTCATCCACATCACATCCGGAAATAATACGAGGTTGGTCTACCACACCATTTTCATCCACCTCATACTCTTGCAACAGGCAAAAGTCCAGCACATCATCCGGCAGATAAATTCCGGAGAGTGTTTGCAATCCAAATTCTTCAATCAACATCTTCCTTCCATCATCAGACAACAGATTGGAAGGGGGAACATATACAGAAATTTCCACATCCGGGAACAACTCCTCACAGAATTCTATCAGATGGGAAAAGCCCTTGATCATTGCCTCTTCACTGACCCAGGTCTTGTAGTCATAAATATCTTTATAATCCTTGTCACCCAAACATAAGGGCTGATGGTTGTATCCGTGATAGCCGATTTCGCCGCCTTTGCGCAGAAGCATATTGCCAAAATTTAAGAAAGTACCCGTATCCGGCGTAGCATCTGTGGTGCCGTCCACAGCATCGTCATAGCATTCAATGGCAAGTCCGGTGTATTTTATACCGTACTTGTCCGCTATATTCATCATATCCGGCCACCAGATATTGATATAGAAATCTCTTACCGTAGTGCTATAATCACGGGTAATATAATAATTGGTACCCTCCGGTATCTGAGAGGGGAAATCATCCAAATAAAAGGCAGACCCGTTGATGACAGGATACAGATATATCTCGTCAAACAAACTTATTGAGGCGGCAAAAAATCCACGGTACGCTTTATCGCACATACCGAAATTATCCACTACAAATTTACCTTCCCCATAGGGCCGCTCCCAAATCAACGGAACGCCTCCGGGCTGTCCTTCACAGACATAGACCTTCGCATCTTCTGCCAAACGGACCGTTCTGGCAGAATCATACCCATCCGTTACAATGAAACTCCTTCCGCCGCCCACCATAAAACCTTCTTCCACATACATCTTCTCCAGACGAGTATAATTGGAAGATTCTACAATACCGATTTTATTTTCTATGGCTGCAGAATAGGGATTTTGTTCCAAGGTAATAGGTAACAGAAGATTGCCGCCTTCATACACCCAGTCACAAATATCTGCAATTTCCCTACCCACAAGGGACAAATCTCCAAACAGGATAATCATGGCAGTATAGTCAGAGTAATCCGGGATATCAGCGTAGGCAAGATCCACCATTTGCGTGCCCACCTTCATATCCTTCAAGATGACTTCAAACTGTTCCAGAGCAGACGAGGATACTTTGTCCCGACTGCTGTATAAAAGCAGAGTATCCTTGTCCACTTCCTGCAAGGCCACCTCTTTCGTCACCACGTTTTCCACGGCAAGACATTCCAGACTGCGTCCCAGGTAGTTGACCTGAACTCCCATCAGCTCCACCAATAATACCAGCGTAATCATTGCGAAGACTACCACGATGGCAAGAATTCCCTTAAATCTGAAGTTGCGAATTTTCGCCCTTACACTTCCCAAAATGCCAATACCTCCTTGCTTTTGGAAGAAAGATAAATATGACGATTGTCAATCTCTTGTAACAATTCCTGAATTTCTTCTCCCCGGCCCAGGGAAGCCAGGTACTGCAGGCGAAGCATATAGTACTCCTCTCTGTCTGCATAACGAGTGCCCATTTCGCGCAAGCCTTCCGCTGCCTGGGTATAGTTTTTTCGTTTCAAATCATTCTCTATCATCCTCGAATAGTCTGCGATATTACCTACAATATTAACTTTCCTGCGGATGAGGCTTGCAAACAATTCCCGGTTCATCACCTCTACCTGTCCCTGCATTAGATTCTGGTCCAGACAATTCCATAGGAAGGCGCAGTATTTTCCCAGTATATCCGCATTTTCAGGTTCTGCCGCCAATTGCCTCTCGAAATCCTGCAATTTATAGTCGTTCTCTTTGGAAATTTCCACCATAGCAGTTACCGCATAATGCACCACCTCGGTGTCATCATTGTTGCCCGCTTTTTGCAGAAACTGAATATATTCTTTGGGGTTATCATTCAACACATCCATGATGATGGTTCTTCTTTCCCCTGCATTATTAATCAACAAAGCTTCTTCAATGGGCACCGTCTCAGCAGCCACCTTTTTCGTGTCCACCGTCACGCTCTTGTACAACTCCGAATCCATTTTCATCTTTTCCACATCAATTTCGATGGCGTCATCTGCTTCATGCAAAATTTGAAAATGCAAAATCAGCACAATCAAAGGCCCCCAAAAGAACAGAAACAGCGCCACAAAAATCATGTATTTATGTACTTTTAATTTTTCGGAGCGGATTCCCAAATAAATACATAAGCAAACAAGCAAATGTACTACCGCCAAAATAATGTACCACATAAGTTTTCCCTACTGTATCACGGTAGTTTCTATCTCAATTCCCTCAAACCTGGGCAAAATATACTGCAAATCATTTTCCGTCGCCTGGGCAAACAGAATCCGAAGTTTTCCATCCTCAGTCATGCCCAAAACATCCGTGGTGCGGATCTTTCGGGACACAAGTTCCTCTAACTCCTGCACTGTCTTACCGGCGCCATCTATTTGGAACATCACATAAGAAGATACCTTCTTTTCTGCCAACGCCTTGTATTGACTTAAGGTCTCCGCAAAGGCTGCCGCATTCATAATATGGGTGCCTGCAATATACTGTCTATCATAAACTGCCTGGTTATAATCATACGCACGAAGCAGGGACATCTGCACTAAATCACGCATAATCTTAAACAGGTTCACATAATACAAAGAACGCTGATCCATGTCCGCATGCCATAAGAATATCAGAAGCACCAACTCCTGCCCCCGATAAACGCCAGCCGCATACATAGGATACTCCGAACTCAACTGCGTGTTACGCCAGATTTCTCCCTCTCGCAATTTTTCAATGACGGGCGCATAGGTTTCTGTGGAAATGGATTTGGACACATTGTCAATGATATCTCTGGAAGCCACTTCCAGACGTCCAAAGGTACTTTCCTTATTGATGGAATACACCGTTATTTTCTTGTTTTCCAGAATCTCCTCAAAGGTCTCCATAATGCGCAGATACAGAAGTCTGGGCTCTACGGTATCCAATTTTCTGGTGATATCAAAGATCTTACCGAAACTATCCTTGGAACCGATAATCTGCTTCTTCAAATCCCGCTTCTCACGATAAGTGTCCTCATAGATTTCACGGGTGAAAACCAATTTATCTTCCAATAGCTTATTTTGGTCTGTGACAAATCGGATATGGTCATCCTTACGCAATTTCACATAACCACACAATGCTGCCACCAGGAAAAAGAAGACAAAGGCCAGCCAGTTGGTGGGTTCGTAGAAAATGGTCATCATACTGGTGCCACCTACCACCTTTGCGATTAGCCAGGAAATACTGCTGAGTGTTGCCGCCATCAAACCAAAATACAAACCATGAACAGTGGCCATCACAACAATGTATACCATTCTAAAATCTACGATGGAAAAAATAACTGCCGAATCCGTGATAAGAAGGAACAATTCCGTGATAAGGAACAGAATCAACAACTCTGCCACCTTCACAAACAGGCTATGCTCTTCCATCCACTTTTTACATTTATCCCAGAAGCTTTCCACTTTTGCCGTTTGAGCGGCACAATATTTACCATACTCCTCTTCCAAATCCTCTAATACGGAAATCTTGGCAAACCAACCATACTCGTTGCGCAGGGCCTTATTATTTTCCGTGGCTGTCCTGCTGACAGGGGTTTCCGCTACAAAATCCACCTGCGCCTGGGCTTCCAACCCGGTCAAATGTTTTGCCAAATCTGAAAATTGCATGTCAAATTCATCCACCACCGTCAAAATACCGGTGCCGTTCTTCCAATTGTCCACCAATCGTACCAAAAGGTCGGAAAGGTCCTTCATGGACAGGAAATGCATTCTTCCATCTGCCGCTTCCTCTATGGAAACTGTTTGTTTCTTATACAATTTCTTGAAAATTTTATACAGAAAATCCTTTTCGTACACGCCGGAATAGAGATAGGGAATGCGCACTACTTTCACATCCATATTGGCCTTCTTTCCGTAAAACTGGCATAAGTTTTCTTTTGCCGCAGAGAGAATGGCTCTGTCTGTTTTCTCAGAAAACGCAGCATCCAATGAGGACAGAAAAATCATTCTGGTGCGTTTCTGCATCTGCTTGGCATACTCCAGCACCTCGCGCAATTCTTCGGAATCATTCTTTTCCATGGTCTGATAAGTCAAATCTCCGGAGAAATATACCACCAAATCAAAATCATAGGTTTCGAAAATAGCCTTGATGGATGGCTTTTTAACGCGGAACAGCTTGATCTTATCCGCAGATCCCAGTTCTGTATTACCCACCACCATCACCTTGCTATCCGGAAAAGTAGCCTCTATAAACTCCTGCGTCAAATATTCCGTATTACCGATACACAGGACACGCTCCGGCACAAAACCATCGGAGTGAGATACCACTTCTCTTTTTTTGAGCAGTTTCTCCCGCAGTGCTACTAAAGAACTGTGATTTACCACCTTGAGCAGACAATCAATCAGCGCTTCGTCAAACACACCACACATACCGCTGGAAATCATCTGTACTGCCACATCCTGAGAAAAAGCATCCTTGTAACTACGATTGCTGGTAAGCGCATCATAAGAATCGGCCAAAGCTACCACTTGGGCGGACAGGGGAATCTGATTTCCTTCGCGCCCATCGGGATAGCCGGTGCCATCATATCTTTCGTGATGACCACGGGCAATTTCCATGGCATGCTTTTTCACAGAAGGATCTATATCACCAAACTCTATTTCTTGGATGATCTCTTCGCCGAAAATGGCATGCTTTTTTATGATATCATATTGTAAGGGAGAAAGCTTGCCGGGATAATCCAATATGCTTTTGGGCACACGGGATTTACCCACATCGTGCAGTGATGACGCAATGGAAATGGCGTCTATTTCCTCATCGGACAGGACACAAACACCCTGTGTTTTTGCCTGTACTAGAATCAGTTTGGTAAGCACACACACATGATAAATATGGAATCCACTTTCACCGTTTAGATTCTCCGGAATAGAGGCATCACTAAGCATTTCCACATGCACTTTGGAACTCCCGTTTTCCGTATCCAATACCAACACAGGATTCTGATTCTTCATAGGCCTTCTCCTTTCCCGAATTCTATAACTTGTTTAATACTTTATTATATTCCTATCTGCGCTTTTTGTCAAAAAAGATAACGAAAAATATCCCACCATGCATACAAGCCTTCTGTATGCATGGTGGGATACTCATAATTAGGTTTCTTGACAGGACCTCAACGCGCAGTGATGTCGTTGACATTCATTGCAAAATTAGAATTCTGCGCAAGTCGCACCACTTCTCCACTGGTCATTGCATCAAACTGTTCCAGCGTCCACTGATCTGCAGGCGCAAACTCGTCACTCTGCACATACTCTAATAATCGTTGTCGCAACCAAACTGCCGCAGGGTCCGCATCCGCAAAATGGAATGCACACACAAACAATCTGCCCGTCCCCACTTTGCACTCAAACATTGCCGTCTGGCGAATGGCGTATTTGTGGGAGGAAGCCACATCAACGATGGGATGGAAGGGAATGTCATCCTGCTCAAAGCAGATTGCATTACCGCCCTCTAACAGGCGTCGAAACTGCCAACCACAGAATCCTTCATGAGGGAAGCCCCTAAACACCGGGTGGTCATCTATCACTGTGGCCAGATTACCCGACGTTCTTCCTGCCAATCCAATACGGAATGAGGTAGGCAGACAATTAAATGGTCCGGCACCTAATAGCAACACATCCTTCCCTTTCTGCAGTGCCCGCTTCAATTCCTCTGCAGTCATACCTTCACTTACGATGAGATTGGCTTCCGTTTGCATCTCACATGATATAGCTTCCGGAAAAAGGTACAGTTCCCACTCATTCTCGGCAAACATCCCATCCGTAGTCAGGGTGATATATAGTCTCATTTTTTCAGGCTTTTCTACCTGTGGCAAAATCGTTTTATAATCAAAAACCTTTCCCACCCCTGGCATGATATCCGAAACAACGACATTCTTGCGATTGATTTCCTCTTCCGCGAAGGAAAGTACGACCTCTAACTGTGCATCCCGGAGCACATCCCCTCCATAATACGAAGTCCATACGCCAAAGGAAAGTTCCTGTCCGGAGGTAAAATTAAAATCGGTTTCTAAATCAGTCAAAACTACGGTTTCCGAGTTATACATCCGTACATTTCTGACTGTCTCTCCGGGCTTTAATTCAAAGAATTCATTCATCATCCCCACTTCATAGCCAAAGGTGTGCCAATGGGTATCAATAGGACCAAGAAAATCAAATCCGGCCATATTTTGACAACGACGCGCCAGTTCAAAGCAATGCTTTCGCACCCTGCGCTGCCATTCCGATGAATTCTTAAAATACAAAGGTGCCCTGTGAAGCAGTCCTTTTTCCTGCAAATGCCTTCTAATAGATGGCAATCGATCCGTTTTGCCCATTCGGGTACCCTCATATCGACTTTCCAAACTCAGGTCCACGTAGGTGCCATCAATACAAATCTCGTGGCTGAGGCGGGGCTTTTGATATACACTGCTCCATTCATCCAATAGCCTCACACTACCCTCTACAGACTCATAACTGAGCAGTCCCAAAGGATAGCTGTTATATAGATCGGAGAATTCAGAAACTCTCCGAAATCTTTTCGGATGATGCTTGAAAGGTGTTTCCACCGTCTCTGACTGCTGATTCGGTTCCTCCCAGTAGTATTCCAACCCACGCATGGCACTCATAGGGGAAAACAATGCATCTGTATTTTTATGCACTTCTTCCCCACACAGGGCAATATGCTCAATAAAATCATCGTCCATCAACAACTCATTGCCACAACAGTAGATAACAACCGACGGATGGCGACGACAAAATTTCACGATTTCTTCCCATTCAGAAAGCGTTGTGTTATTCGGACTTTCCACTTGTATCAACATACCAAGTTCGTCTGCCGCCTGCATATATTCCTCCACAGGGACAAAGGTATGGAAGCGGATAAAATTAAATCCCAATTCCTTTTCCTTACGAATCATCTCACGATACATTTCGATATCATGATGAGGATGGACGGTTTCCGAAAAATGTCCATGCTCACAGATTCCCCTTAAGAAATATGGCACACCATTCAATTGCAGGTGCACGCCGTCCGCTAAAAGCCTGCGCACGCCAAAGGTCCGATATAAAACGACCTCTTTGCATGTAATCTCTAATCCGTATAATTTCGGTTGTTCCGGACTCCATCTCGACAGTTTTTCCGTAGGAAAACTAAAGTCTCCGTCTGCCTCACCGGACAGAATAACCCTTTCTGCGTCTATCACCTTCCATGTATACACACAGTCCTCATTGCTCATCGTTTCATCTGTTATGGTGTGTACAAATACCTCATCGCATTTTTCCGAAATAAGGACCACCACATCTTTCAACAGGCTCTTATAAGCACGAAGTTCTACATCTCCTGTGATTCCTCCGGTATACTCATTGGAGGCGCGAGAGGTAATACCCACTACAGGACGTCCGGCATATCCTGCCAGTCGATGGTTGGACACAGCGAGAATCAAGACATTCATTCCGGAAATCATTACATTCTTCGGTATCAGAATATCAAAAGGTGTGCTGTATCCCTCGTGATGGCCCACATAGCAATCATTCAACCATACGGAAACCGTATTTTGAACACCCTCAAAATGTAATACCATCCTATCCGCATCTTCTGTATACTTAAATTCTTTACGATAAAATACTGTCCCCTGCACATTTTCCAATGCCATATCCGACGCCATGTCCTTGATTGGATAGCTCTGGGTTCCAAATTTGGGATTTATATATAATGGTTCGGAAACAGGCAGTTTCTTAAGCACCGGAAGCATGTCCTCCCAATACCCGGGAACCGCAAATTCCACCCTCGCAGAATATTCTCCCAGTGAACATTCCTTCCATGGATTTTCTGTTCCTATATACTTCTCTGCGCTATATGCCATTTCCCATGCGCCGTTTAGGCTGTAGGCGGTGTATTCCATAATTGGCTCCTTCATGCCAAAAGTGGCCGGTTTCCCGACCACCTGGCGATTAATCAGTTACATAAATCTTTACATTATCAATGTAGAATTTGGTATCCAAATCCTGGGTTGCACCATCTGCCAATGTTTCTGAATTAATTCTGAAACGGATATGTCCCAAAACAGAAGATTCATTGGCATACAAAGCATTCACCTCTGTCTCGATTTGGTTGCCGTTGATGTAATAGGTAAATTTCTTGGTTTCTCTATCCACCACCACTTTCAGGTGCGTGAAACTTCCCTTCGTGTACGGTGTGGTCAATTCGATTGCACCACTACTTCCTGTATTTACTCGTCCGATGCCGGCATCGGACACCATAAATCTCGCTACGGAATAATTGCTTGTGGAATTGAGGTACACGCCATATCCTGTCGTCTTGACACCTTCCCCTTTGATGGCCATATCCAACTCTACCACGGCATATTTTCCATCAGTGACGGGACTTCCTATAGAAATTTCTTCTCCCGCATTCAGCATCAGGCTGAAATTCAAATCGCGGATGGTTGTGTCTTTGGGATTGTCCACCACGTTGACGCTTGTCACCGGGGTGAACTCCATACAATAATCTGTTGCGGCTGCGTTTGCGTCCACCGTGCTCTTCGCTACCACTTTGCTGTATCTCTTGTAATTACCACAAGCCAGTTTGCCATACCAATGAGTTCCCGTCAACGCGTTTAAGCCGGTGTCAAGGGCTGCCCCGTCAAAATTCATATTTACCAGATAAGGATCCTGTGTAGGTGCTGCTGTGGGTTCTGCCGTAGGTGCCGGGGTTGCCGGTGCTGCAGTTGCAGGGGCAGGTGTCTGGGTTGCCACGGGGTCTTGCGTGGGAGCAGGTGTTGCCGTTGCCACGGGCACTTGGGTGGGTACAGGTGTTGAAGTCGCGGTCGGTGCCTGGGTAGGTGCCACAGGCAAGGCAGCCGTCTCATATACCTTTACATTGTCCACATACAATCGGGTATCAACACCTTCCGATGCTTCCGTGGGCAACTGGAACAGGATTGCGCCGAAGTTTGGCGTATCCATAAAGAGTGCGGTCAGTCCTGTCTCAATCACAACTCCATTCCAATAGTAGGTATATTCTCTGGTCTGTTTATCCACCACAAATTTCAAAGTGCCAAATTCACCCTTGGTAACTGCCGGGCGTTTGCTCTCGTCATTCAGCACATTAGAAGATACAAAACGTGCCAAATCCGTATCGTTCAGCTGGAATCTGCCCACGGAGCGGTAACCACCACCGCGTCTCTGGCTAAAATAAATTCTGTAGCCGCCGTTCTTGCTATCCTGACCTTTGACTGCCAAATCCATCTCTGCGACAATATATCGCTCGCCAATGTAGTTATCTCCGTAGAGATATGTATTTTCAACACTGAGATTGATAAACGCATTTGTCTCAATGCTGGTGTTATAGGCAAATTCCAAACAATGGTCGTCCGCCTGTGCGTTAGGATCTACCTCTGTTTTTGCCACCACCTTCACATTAGCCTTGTAGGCACCCTCTGCCACCTTTGCTTCATACTTGGTAGTAGAGGTCTCGGCAAATATGGTTCCCACCGCATAGCCGTCATAGGTTTCATTCACAGGATAAGGGTCCGGGGTTGCCGTAGGCGCTGGAGTTGCTGTGGGCACCGGCACATTGGTGGGTCTGGGGGTAGGCTCCGCCTTCGGCTCCTCAATGTATACCTTCAGGTTATCCAAGTACAACTTGCTATCCTGTACACTTGCATCCTCTACATTCGCTGTAAACAGGACGGTTCCGAAGTTAGGTGTGTTGGGATACAAAGCCGCAACACCTTTTTCAATCAATTCATCATTTACATAATAACTATACTGTTTGGTCTGTTTGTTCATCACCATCTTCAGATGTACAAACTTGCCCTTCTCCACTTCGGTACGAAGGGTAGGGTTGACCAAATTGTTAGCGTCCACATATCTTCCAATCTCTGTGTCTGTCAATAGGAATCTGCATACGGACTGGTATCCGCCACCGGTCTTCTGACTTAAGCTGATACGATAGCCGGCCGGCTTACCATCGATTCCACCGACAGCCACATCCATCTCTACTACGATGTTTTTATCTTCCTGACCACTGCCCAGCTCGTGGATAACAGAACTCTCCAGCACCAAACGGAAGTTTCCTGCGTAATCTACAGCCGGATTATAGGTCAGTTCCATACACTTATCCTCAGCAGCCGCTGTAGGGTCAATCACAGTTTTATTCACCACCTGGGAGAAGGAACGATACAAACCTTCTGCAATGCTTCCTTCATAATGGTCCTTGCCGGTATTCATCAGCGTAGTTCCCACTTGGTAACTATCGTAGTTCTCATCAATAGGATATGACAGCCATTCGGGTTTTGGCGTGGGGGGAGGGAGCACCTCCTGCGACATCATTTCCTCGTATGCCGCATGGGTCAACTGGTAAATCTTCAAGTTGTCCATGAACATTTCTGCACTGGTTTCCTGAGCTTCATTGGGGGTGCCGATATAGATAGCTCCAATGTTGGGCACATTGCTACCATGGAAGAATGCAATGTCCTTCTGCAATAAATCTCCGTTATAGTAATAGTGGAAGGTTCTTTGTTTTTTGTCGATGACAAAAGTCAATGTGACAAATTCGCCGTCACCCACAATCTTTTGGGTACTCTTATCGTGGGAATCATTATTTATCTTGCGAAGAACACGATAGTCTTCTGTAATCTTCACTCTGGCTGCTGAATGGTACTGGCTGTTTTCGGGACGTCTGCTGATAAAGATATCAAAGCCGTTTTCCTTGCCCTGCATGTTCTTTACAGCGATGTCCATCTGAATCACCATCAACAGGTCGTCGGCCTCAGGACCTACGGTCTGTATTTGGTCTTCATCCAAATACAGATATAATTTACCATCCAAATTGTACTTCTTGACATAGGGGAATCTCATACATCCATATCCCTCATAGTCAGGGCGTACCCAGTTCTTGGGAACTACCTTCCAGTCGTCCCTATATTTTTCTGTGATACCATTGATATACCAGTTGAATTTTTCAGTGGTAATATTTTCAATGGGCGTTTTGGTCTTATGATTGAAATTCTCATCTACGATAGTATCAATAAAATTCGCCGTCACATAGATGCGATAAACCACATCCTCACCATCCACATGCATTTCAATGGTGCCGGGAATGGTGTTGGGTGTGTCTACGATAACCTCTTTACCGCAATAACTGGTTGCCTCTACCAGGGGCATCTGTGTGATTCCCTTATACAAATCAACCTCGTAGGAAAGGGTGCTGGCATTGAACGCATCATAGGGTGCTCCGTCAATGGTGACGGACTTGATCATCCAATCTTCCATCTCTGCAACGGTCACGGTAAGCACCGCAAACTGTGTATCGGAGGTAACCTTAATCTCCGCGGTACCAATACCGGTTGTGTACAATCTACCCTGATCATCCACCTCCACAACAGAACCATCGGAGGTTTCCCAGATAAATCTTGTAGAATCTGCATTGTAGGGTGAAATCTCCGGAAGCAATCTATTGGTGCCGGAAATGTCTATGTATCGTGCTACCTGCTCAAATATGCCTGCCGCCATGTCCTTTGTGACGAAATCATTGGGGCGGAAAGTGTCCTCCTCCAGATCCACCATCAAGCGGTAGTTCGTGGCAATGTCTGCATCATCCTTTGCCCATGCAGGAATGGTATCTGCATCGGAAATACGGTACAGCGCATTGGCAATATTGTAGGTTTCGTTGGGATTCTTTGCCTGCAAAGCCTTGACGATGACATGGGCCATCTGGGCTCTGATTACTTGCTGGTTTGCACTAAACTCATTGATTCCAAGGCTCTCATAGTTCTCAAAACCGTAGAGGCGGGTTACCATTTGAGCCAATTCCCCATGGGTAATTACCTTTTCCGGGTGGAACAGTCCGTCCGTCTCTGCACCCATGACACCAATGGCAGTCATCTGGCGGATTGCCTTGGATTCCTGTGCTGTATTCAAATCTTCGAAATCGGTTGCCGGAAGATTATCCACAGCAATGGTGTACTCTTCGCGATCGAAAGCAACCTTCTTTATTTTTCTCTTTGCTCTGCCGTAGAACACCGCGTTTTCATCAGCCTGGCCCATTCCATCGTGAACACTATCCGTTCCGCCATGGGTCAAATCCAGGTTGATGTCATTGACAAAGCCCTGCGCCATTGCTTCTGCACAGAAAACAGCATAAAACTCAGGGGTATCAAAACGTACATAGGGAGCGGAAGAGGATTTCACAAACAATCCCTTCTCCGGCTTATAATACGCTGCCACGATATTGTCTGCCATTCTGCATGCCAGTTTGAAGTACTGTTCATTACCTGTGTATTTGTATAACTTGATAACCGCTACGGTATCCTCGGGACTCTTGTTGTTAGTCAGCAGATTGACATTGGGATTCTCGCCCATGGCAGTACCCAAATCACCCAAATCCACATTCTGTCCCCAAGCCCGAGCAGCTGCCCAGATTTCAGCTTCTATATCCGCATCCTCCGGCTTCAGGATGCTACACACATCAATGGTACTGATAAACGCTCCCTCCCATACAGACTCATTCTCTGCGTAGGTAGCGCCTTCATTCAGATAATATCCGCCTCGTTGTGCAATCAACTGTTTGCCATCTTTTCCCTCATTCAAGTCAGTACCATCGTTCAAAATCGGAGTCTTGAACAGATGATTGACAGGATCATAGATGTAGCGGGCACAAGAAAGCATATTCTTCTTTACAAATTCATAAATCTTTTCATTTCCGGTATAGCGGTAAATTTCCGTAAAGTTCTGAGGACCATAGCCTGCAGTACACTTTAAGGATGTACGGCGTACCAGGGAGTTTGCACCTGCAATTTTAAAATCATCCATGGTGGCATTCTTAAAATCAAAACCGGATTTGGTCACAAAATCTGCACCGATGAACTGATACAGGAATCTATCACCACCATATATATTGTCGTCGGTCAGGGAACCGTATTCTTCACCAATCAACATGGTATCCGGATTGCCTACACCGATATACTTATCCAAAAGTCTCTCGCCCCAAACTGCATACTTGGGATCCCCGGTCATCTCGGAAAGGAACCATGCCGCTTCCATCAAATCGTTACCGGTCGACATAAATGGATGGTAACTGGATGCTACATACGGATCCGGATTCGTGTACTCACTATCCCATGCATCCAAGATAGGAGTGTCCCAATTGGCGTGACGGTTCATAGTCAAAGCCGTCCAGTCATAAATATGTCCATTCCAATAAGCAGTGATAAATCTCTTGGTTCCTTCAGGATCTGCCTTCCACATCAGTTCCCAGGGCACCTGGTAGTCCTTGGTTTCATGATACTGGCAGTTTACTTTACCCTGCATGACATCCACCAAGCTGTGTCCGCCTGCGTATAACAAGCCGGAACTATCCACCAAGCCCGGTGTATCATATCTGAATTTGATCTGCTCTAACGCAATTTCCGAATACTCGGGATTGCCCGTCATCAGCGACATTCCGTCCAATGCTTTGAGAAAATTAAACTGTGCGTATAGATTGGACTGATAGTATTCATTATTTGTACCTTTGTTCCAAATGGTAGGTTCAAAAGTATCAATATTCAATCCATCCACAAACAAATTAGGGTATAAAGCGCCCTCAATATTACGTCCATACTTCAGTGCTGTATTAATGTGTCCCATCAGGGCATCCATTCTGGAACTGGGTCCATGGACTACCACATCGTGGCTCATCATGTACTCTCTGGACACCTTGTCTGCCATATCCACATAACCTGCTGCGGTACCTGCGGTTTTACCTTCATTGATACCGTGGTTCACATAGTGCGCAATGATGGCATTTACATCATCTCCATAAGCCGCCTTTACATCGGGATAGCTTTCTGCATACACCCAAGGGTCAAACAGTTTACCTTCGTCTCTGCCTTCATATATACCGTGCGTCAGATAATGATCCACATATCCATCCCAATTGTCACCGTATGCAGCCTGCAAATCAGGGTATGCTTTTCTGTATTCTTCAACATTTAAGATTTTATGTACCCAGTCGCGGCCGGAGGGCAAATTCACCCCAGACACAGCCGTCTGTCCCTCTTCCACATTCACCGCCTGGTCTGTTTCAGGCTTTTCGTCTACCACCACATCCGGGTCTGAAACTTCTTCTCGGATTTCCGAAAAACTGCCTGCTTCAGACTCATCCGTACCTTCCAAAGACTCCACCGATACATCATCTGCGGAACCTTCAGTTTCGTCCAGGTATGATTCCAACTGCTCAAGTTCCTCACTGGTCAAATCAGACAAACCGGAAGGAATCTCTACCCCTTCAGGTACCTGACATGCAGTAAGAATCATAGTCAAAGCCAATGCAATGGCTAAAATACTAACCGGTTTCTTCGAGCATTTCATACTATTTTGTCCTCCTCACGTAATAGATTGAACAACATTTGGATGGCCGCAGGATCGCGGCGCAAGCCATATACTTCCTTTGCATCGCCACATAGGCGTCCTTTGAACATCATCTGGGAGATCACCAACTTACCCTTTGGCAGAGTCAGTTGTACCATGGGAACCCTTGCCAGGAACTTGCCTGCAACTACTAACGGCGTGTATGTTACCTGTTTCCCCTTGAGTTCCAAATACATTTCGTGGAGGTTCTCCACCTTGGCTACCAATTTTCCCGCTCTATCGGCAATGGCGGGCGCATCGTCCACGATGTGGTGTGCCTGCTTCATGAGTTTCGCTTCCGTCTCCCGGTTCACGTTTTCCGCAAACTCATAAATGCCAATGCAGCTGTAAGCAAAATAATTACCTTCTTGGATTTTATCTATATCTGCTCCGCGGGATTTCCATAGTTCCAGAAAAGCCTCCCCACTGGCGTTTTCTATGTTCATTTCCACTGCCGGGACGATGAGCCCACCCCGTTGGCCGTTCCATAGCCAAGTGGTTTTTGCGGGAATATTTCTCCATAGACCATCTTTTTTATCTACAGGATGCACATGGCTCTCTCCCTCGATAACCGGCAGGAACACCGCTCGGATATCCTCCGGCAATTCCCATTCCTCCAGTGCTCCCAGAGAATACTTGGCTGTCACTGCAAAGGCGCTATCTGTCTTGGCATTGGCTATTTGAGGTCCTGCGCCAAGCAGAATCACTTTTTTGTCATTTCCCAACTGTGCCAAGAGAAAGCTTCTTTTTTCTGACACATTTGTCATTTCTAGTCCCAATATCACATCTGCTTCCGGCAAATTATGAGTATAAGGAATGCCAAATTCCTCAAAAAGAGCAATGCACTCTTTTTCCTCCGGCAAAATGCCTATGGTCCGGTCACAAGACTCGTAAGTAATGGACATCACATTCACATCCCAAACCGACTCCGCTTCGCCACACCTTGCATACATACGGTATGCGCCTTTCTGCTCCGGCATTTTGTAAAACACCTTATGAACTACCTGCGAGTAAGCAGGCACCCGACAATGCAGTACATATGGATTGTCTTCTGCATGTTGTTTATTCTTTGCATGACGCTCTACTTCGTCATCCTTTTCTATTCCACAAAATACGTCCACCTCCACGGTTGTACCTGTATCGTTAAATACATGAACCGGCACTTCCACCTGCTGGCCGGGAGTAAAATTCCTATCCCAAATATTCATGCTGGCCGCAATGGGCTGATAGGAAGCAGAAAGTGCGCCCCAAACAGGTTTGGGTATGGGGTTTCGTAAATCCCCAAAGAAATGGGTGTCACCATCTTCCGGGCTTCCCAAAGCGCAATAGGGAGAATATCCCGCCACGCCAAGCCGTCTCCAATACTCAGCCACTCTCACATTTGCCATGGTCTGTAACCACAATGTATCTTCCTTGGTTCTCTCCTTGCCCAAAAAGCGTTCGAAACATTCGGAAACATTGGGATATAACCCTTCGTTCCCTTCCTGGTCTATGTAATTACCTCCGAACTCATCCGCCAGAACCGGCTTTTCAAAATCCTCCGGACCATCATAATACAAACCCAAGTTCTCGAACAAACTCCACCAGTAGGCATGGACATGAATCACATCGTGATGAGAAACCACCAGCTCCGGGTATCGGTCCTTGATTCTCCGGGACACTCGCAATCCATACTCTGTCTTTTTGGCGTTGACCTCATTCCATGGATGAAAAATGCACGCACAGGGATGCTTTGCCGCCACAGCCGCCCAGGTGAGCCACTGTGCTGCCATATTCTCTTCCTCCGCATCCAGTTCGTGGAAAAAGCACCATTCCGCCTGTACCATCAGACCGTACTTGTCACACAAATCCAAAAAACGTTCCGGCGGCAAGCACAAGTGAAAACGCAGGGTATTGGCCCCCAATGCCAGCATCCGCTTCACGATGTGCTCTTCAAACCAAGCTTCGTCGAAGGCCACATCTGCAGCTTCTTTCTGGCGCAAAAACCTCCCCCAGACCACCGTGCTCATGCGCATAGTTACAGGTTCACCATTCAGCCTAAACTTCTTATCATCTATTTCGAAATATTTCAAACCGACGGGTTGTACAATTCTCTCCCCATCAGTCATGCATTCTAATGCGTATAATTTAGGATTCTGTCCACTCCATAATTCGTGTGTTCCCGACAATACCATTGAAATCTCATCTTGGTCGGTGGCTGCCACACACTCGCCTACGACTCTGTCCCCATCCAACAGGCGAAAAGCCACCTGCTCACGGGTTGCATCAAAACAATGCGCCTGATAACGAATCACCAGACTATCGTCTTCTTGGTGATAAAGGGGAACGATCTCGTCCACGCGCACATTCCCATGCACTCTTAGGATAACATCATCCCACAGGTGGGAAGTAAGATTGCTGCGCCACAAATCCGCTTCCGACACTATAGAGGCATCGGTGCGAGGCACTTTGTCCAGGGGCGCAAGGCATATTTCTACAGTAATCTGATTCCCCGGGCGTACCTCTTCATGCTCCAGCAGATGATGGGTGACGGTCATACCCCCCACCGCCTGTGACACCTTGACACCATTCACGTACACCTCCGGATAAAACCGGGCACCCTTCAGTTCCAGGGTGGCCCGTTTCCAGTTTCCATCCGGCAACACAATTTCCCTTCTATACCATACATACCCTTCGGCTATCTCATTCGCAGGAAAAGGAAGGCCCGGCACATCTGCCGTCCCTTCATATATTCTATCTATTCCAATTTCCCATTGTCCATTCAGGCAAAGCATATCGCAACCTCTGTTCTGCTTCCCATCATACAATGTCAACTTTATAACAATCTTGACATTATCAAGGAAGAATTCTATAATTCGCTTATATTTATTATATATCGTTGTATTTTAGTGTGTAAATATAATTATTTTTTATTGTTTCTATAAGAATATCAACATTTTTGAGGTGCGACATGGATTATTCTTCCAATCATTTTCAACACATCATCAATACCAGTTCGAATGCTTATTATCCTCTGCAGTTAAACACGCTTACCTCGTTGCCTTTTTACATTGTTTCCATAGGGATTCAGGAGGATGAGGGAAAAATCACCCATCCCGGTCTGATTTATCAGGAGGAGGATGCGCAAATGGTGCGGCCTTCCGCCTTTTCCAACTATCACATTTTGTATTCCTCCAAAGGCTCCGGCATGGCCACCATAGACGGGATAAGCATCTCGGTACCGGAGGGAAGTTTTATCTTTCACACCCCGGGGACGCCCAGATGCTATGAGCCCATAGAGAAGCCATGGTGCACCAAATGGATTGCCTTTCATGGTTATGCAGTGGGCAAACTCTTGCCTTTCAAGAGCGGTGTATATTCTATTCCCACCCCGGAACTGTTTGATTCCCACTTCAGTGCATTTTTTGATGGCCCCAAGAATCACTCCTGGATATACGACTCCTCCACTTATTTGTATCGCTTGCTTTTGGATTTGTCCTCTACCGCCTTCTTACCCGGCCCTACAGACAAAACTATGAAACAAATGGAAGTAATACAAAATTATCTGGCGGAAAATTTTCATCAGGAAATCAGTTTGGAAGATTTGGCCCGTTTGGCCGGCGTGTCGGAAACACATTTGTGCCGATTATTTCAAGATGTATTGCATGTCAGACCCTTTGAATATATTACTCATTTGCGCATTCAGAGAGCCAAAGAACTCCTACAAAAATATCCCACCCTACGCGCGGGGGATATCGCGCATATGGTGGGATATAAATCACCAAGTTATTTTACTATGCTATTCAAACAGGCAGAAGGGATTACCCCTCTGGAATTTAGAAATATGCACCTGTGACCTTTTTATCTTGCTACACCTTCCATTGCCTTGGATTCAGGAATAAATACAGGCATTCCGCTCGCTTCAGATTCTGCGGCTGCAATCGCAATCACCGCAGAATCTCGAGCTCCCTTAATACCATACATACCAACCTCATTATTCAAAACATGCTGCGCAAATGCCTCAATAATGGCATCATCACCGCCGCCATGACCACCGGTCTGTTTCTCAGGATAATAGTACACAGGTTCCGCCTCGTGGCGTTTCCAAACCATAATCTTAAAATTCTGCTCGTTATCATAGAATGCAGTCAACTTACCTTTATCACCAACGAACATAAACTCTCTGGTGTACTCGGGTGTAAAGTGACACTCCATATAGGACATGCGGGCGCCATTGTCGTAGTCCACAATCACCAAACTGTTGTCAGACACCTCACACTCCACAGAGTAAACGCATTTATCCGCCATAACTCTCTTTACTCTGGTGCCGTAGTCCATATAGAAATCCTGTTTTGTGCGCTGGTAAGGACAATCCTTGTCACAGTCCCTGCAATACTTGTCATCGGATTCCCAACCACCGAATACATCCAATCCGCCACTACAGTAAACCTTCACAGGGGAAGCATCCATAATCCAGTTGGCCAAATCAATGGAGTGGGTACCCTTTTCCAAAATCAAACTCTTTATGTACTCTTTTTTCTTTCTCTCACTGTGGAAATAGTAGTTACCACCTACAGAAACATTGTCAACAACAGTAGCGATCTTGATGTTGCCAATGTCTCCTCTCTCCACGATTTTTTTCACATCCTTCATGAGGCTACAATATCTCAATTCCAAGCCAACCATCATAACAGTGTCAGATCCATACCAGGCATTTACAATTCTGTCACAATCTTCAATGGTCTGTGCCATGGGTTTCTCCAGATACAAATGCTTCTTTGCCGCCAACACCTTGGTGGCTACTTCCGCATGGGTTTTGTCACTGGTTGCTACCACCACCGCATCCAAATCAGGATGCTTCAAAAACTCATCCACATCTGTGTATCCGGTGACCTCGTCTCCAAATTTCTTCATGGCATCGTCCAAGGATTCCTGAGAAATATCGCACACGCAAACCAAATTAAAATAGCCCATATTCCTGAATGTATCCCCGCCGAAATACACTCCTCTGGGACCCAAGCCAATGATACCCAAATTTATTTTTCCGTCCTTCATCGTACCGTCCTCCTACTTTAGGTGTTGACTTATTTGTGACTTCATTATAACTTGAATAGTAGGAAAAATCAATTTTTCAACTTGCTATGTTTTAACAAAATATTGCTGCCTGACAGGCAAGAGGATACATAAATGAAACGAATCTATTTCGAATCCCATGACATGAAGGAACGCATTCACATCTATCACCACCACACCGTGCGAAAAAGCCCGGCCGCTCTTCCCGTGGGCTTCAACTGGCACGAAAATATTGAAATCCTCTGTATCGCAGAAGGCTCCGGGCATATCCTGTGCAACGCAACACCCTACCCGGTAAAAAAAGGAGATATTTTCATTGTGAACGCGCACGAGCTTCACGGTATGACATCCGCCAACTCTATGGAGTACCATTGTATCATTGTGAATTCCGGGTTCCTCGCCGATAATGGAATCTCCGTCACCAAAGTGCATTTCCAAAACCGGATTCACGACGAAGCACTATGGGCTGTCTATATGGAAGCAGTCAACGAGATTACCTCCTCCAATGCCTACAGTCAGTTAGGGGTTCGCGCCAGGATATTAGAACTGTTTGTACTGTTAATGCGTAATTATCTTGTAGATAGCGCCACGCCTGATTCAGAAAGTAACACCGTTATCAGCATCAAAAAAGGTGTACAGTTTATGAATGCGGAATACGCCCGGAAACTGTCTCTGGACGAAATTGCTGATGCGGCCGGTTTGAGTAAATATCATTTTTCCAGAGAATTCAAAAAGGCCACCGGTTCCACGGTGACCTCTTATCTCAATATAGTACGGTGCAATCATGCCAAACTCTTGTTGGCAAGTAAGGAGTACTCTGTCCACGATGTGGCAATACAGTGCGGATTCACTAACGATTCCCTGTTCTCCAAAACCTTCCGCAGCGTGATGGGCTATTCCCCTTCCAAAGTGAAATCGAAGCAGGATGCTCCGCAATGATCATGGTTGCCGACATACCTTTACCGCTGTACTCCCTCCATAATTTGGGATGCGGGAATCAGCACAGGCATGCCGGTCACTTCAGACTCCGCTGCTGCAATAGCGATGACTGCCGAATCTCTGGCGCCTCTGATTCCATACATTCCCGGTTTACCTTCTAATACATACTCTCCGAATGCCGCTAAAATGGCATCGTCTCCGCCACCGTGACCACCTTCCTGTTTTTCGGGATAGTAATATACCGGCTCCTCCTCATGTCGCTTCCAAACCATAATCTTGAAATTTTGCTCATTATCATAAAACGCAGTCAGTTTTCCCTTGTCTCCTACAAACGTAAACTCCCTGGTATACTCCGGCGTAAAATGACATTCCATATAGGACATACGGGTGCCGTTGTCATAATCCACAATGACCAGCGTATTGTCGGATACATCGCATTCGGTGGAATACACACATCTGTCATCTCTGGTCTTTCTGGGTCTGGAACCGTAGTCCATATAGAAGTCTTTGTCGTTTCTCTGATAAGGGCAGTCTTTATCACAATCCAGACATCTCGTATCGTTGCTATCCTGCCCGCCAAAGACATCCAGTCCTCCACTGGCATATACCTTTACGGGACTGGCATCAATGATCCAGTTGGCCAGGTCAACAGAATGTGTTCCCTTATGTAAAATCAAACTGGTAATATAATCTTTTTTTCTCTTCACTCCGTGGAAATAGAAATTGCCGCCTACGGAAACATTGTCCACAACCGTAGCAATTTTCACTTGTCCGATGTCGCCCCTGTCCACAATCTTTTTCACATCCCGCATCAAAGAGCAGTACCGCAATTCCAATCCCACCATAAACACTGTGTCGGAACCTCTCCACGCTTCGACGATTCTGTCGCAATCCTCGATGGTGGTTGCCATGGGTTTCTCCAGATATAGATGCTTTTTTGCCTGCAACACCTTGATCGCCAATTCCGCATGAGGCTTGTCATGTGTGGCAATGATAACTGCATCCAGGTCAGGGTGTTTCAAAAACTCGTCCACATCCGTATAACTGGTAATCCGCTCTCCCACCTGGTCCAAGGCATAATCGATAATTTCCTGTGATACATCGCAAACGCATACCAAATTGTATTTACCCACATCCCTCAGATGTTGACAACTAAAATAGATTCCACGAAATCCCATACCTATAATGCCAAGATTGTATCTGCCGTCTTTCACCCTTTCATCCCTCCAAATGATTGTTGACTTTTTTCTGTTTACATTATATTTTCATTTTATAGGAATTAAAAGCAACGAAATTGAGATTTTATACCACTATATTGCCGAAACAGAGGTGCGTTATGCAGAGAATTTTTTTTGAATCCCACGATATGCAGAACAAAATCTATATCCTACACCATAGATTCTTAGAAAAAAAGCCTTCGGGACATCTGTCTGATTTTAACTGGCACGAAAATATAGAGCTTGCTTATATTGTGAACGGCAACGGGACAATACTCTGTGACGGTCACCCCTATCCCGTGAAAGGTGGCGATGTGTTCGTCTATAATTCCAACCAAGTACATAGGTGTTACACAGACAACACAATGGAATATTATTGTCTGATTGTTCAATCAGATTTTTTAAAAGCGAGCGGCATTCCGATTACGGAATTGCGAATGAAAAATCTGATACAAGACGGGCAAGCAAGGTGCCTTTTTACAGAACTAGTAGAAGAAACCTACAAAGACAGCCTCTATGCGAAGGCGATTTGCCAAGCCAAAATTTTATCTTTCATCGTCTATTTGCTCCGAAGCCACGGGATACCTTCCACGGTTCCAAAGGGCATCTCAGATACCCCCGGATGCATCAAGGCAGCACTGGAATTCATGCATCAGAAATACGCCGGAAAGATAAGTTTGGAGGAGATTGCAGCCACAGCAGGCTTAAGCAAATGTCATTTTGCCCGCGAATTCAAAAAGGCCACCCATATGACAGTGACCTCTTACTTAAATATGATCAGGTGCCAACACGCCAATCAGCTGATTGCCGGCCAAGGGTACTCTGTACAGGAAGCCGCCTTTGCCTGTGGATTCAATACCCCTTCCTTTTTTTCAAAAACATTTTATGACATTATGGGATATCTGCCCTCAGAAGCCAAAACAAAACGATAAGTAATGTTATTGTTCCATCAGTCTGCCCAAAAACCCTGCTGCCGACTGAATCATCTTCATGTCCGCCTCGTTCATCTTCACTTTCGTGTCATTTTGGAGCAGCACCACACACCCAATGATGTCCCCTTCACATAGGATGGGCACCATTGCCTCATGCTGGTAATCCGCATCTGCCTCATCGCAGACAGGCACAAAGTTCCTATCCCCCTTGCTTGCCATCACACTTTCTCTATTGTGGATTCTCTCATCCAAAATTTTCCCCACAGGCTTGTCCAACATCTGCTTATACCCGCCGGCTGCCGCAATAAACTTTTCCCGGTCGGCAATCAAAGCCCCATGCCCGGACACCTGCGCAAGGCTCTCCGCATACTGCTTCGCAAACCCAATCATTTCACCGATGGGAGAATACTTTTTCAGAATAATCTGCCCTTCTCTATCCGTATATATTTCCAAGGGATCGCCCTCACGGATGCGGAGAGTTCTTCTGATTTCTTTGGGGATGACTACACGACCGAGGTCGTCGATACGGCGTACAATACCTGTTGCTTTCATGTATAAATTCTCCTTTAATTTCAAATCGTGATACTATTATTTGTTAATCATGAAGATTTATACCGGTATCAATCAATCATTTCATTTTCACAACCACAAGTTGTATAAATTACTATTATGAGTTTATTGAAATTTGATTTGCTTCACTATAAAATAAAATCATAAAGGAGGCTATGTTATGACTATAGGTAAAGCAATAAATAAATTGAGATTGGATAGCAATCTTTCGCAAGAACAGTTTGCTATATTTTTTGGGGTTTCACAGCAATCCGTTCAAAAATGGGAAAACGGTGATTCTGTTCCGGAACTTAGCAAAATTATAAAAATTTCCAAGCATTATGGCGTTTCGCTTGATGCGTTAATTTTAGGGAACGACAACCGCATTGTTGAAGAAATGAAAGGAACAAATCAGATAAAGCCACAATATGCCAATATTCACGATTGGGAATTTTATTCCTCCAATTTAATGACAGAATATCAGCAATCCATCGAGGAAGGCTTAGATATCGAAGCATA
>JAEIGA010003328.1_pt1 | contig 25228 bp, 21 predicted proteins | sample 9270691 | NCBI WGS metagenome assembly JAEIGA01 (sample SAMN17057246, study PRJNA624740) | gut metagenome | biome: biome; isolation source: fecal sample | host: Bos grunniens | place: China: Xizang | collected 2019
CTTTAAAAAGGAGTGTGGTCAACATGGTTAAGATCATCATGGGTCTGAAAGGATCCGGCAAAACAAAACGTCTGGTAGATCTTGTTCGTGAGACCGTCGCAGAAGACAACGGCGATGTAGTCGTCATTGAAAACAACAAAAATCTTACTTATGATATCCCCTATCAGGCACGTCTGATCGATACGAATGAATGCGGTATCAAATCCTATGACCTGTTCAAAGGATTTATTCTGGGTCTTCATTCCGGAAACTACGATATCACGCATTTCTATGTCGATAATTTTCTGAAAATAGTTAAAGACACTTCCATGGAAGGCCTGGAAGAATTCCTGGTCTGGCTTGAGGAGTTTTCAAATAAAGAAAGCATTGAGTTTATCATGTCGATCTCTGCTGATCCTGAAGCAGCTAGCGAAAAGATAAAAAGCTATATCATCTGAAAATGATCATACCGGCAGTTCAATCACTGAACTGCCGGTAATTTTTTTACTCTATTTCACGGTACATGGCTGGAGCTTCCGCTTTGCCCACGTTATCTGCCACTTTCAGCACTTCCACCTTCAGCACACGCTGACCGAAGTGGATCTCGATGATATCACCGACTTTGACCTGATAGCTGGCTTTGACCTGCCGTCCGTTCACTACGATGCGGTCCCCGTCGCACGCCTCATTGGCCACAGTACGGCGCTTGATCAGGCGCGATACCTTCAGGTATTTATCGATCCTCATTTCTTTTCCTCCCAGTCTCTCACCTGGCCGGAGAAACGGTCACAGGCATCCTGCAGAGTCTTTTCCATATCGATTTTTCCATACAGCCGGGATACCAGAGAAAGCATGAATTCGGAATACACTTCTCCGATATCTTCCAGTTCTCCGTTTTCGATCTGTTTTACCAGCCGATCGGCACTTCTTTCAAGATCGGGAAAAGCTTCATATCCGGCCTTTCCGGCCTTCTTTACCATCTTGCTCAGTCTCCAGATCGAAGGCAGTGTATGTGCCACACCATCCACCGCATCTGCCGTGGAATGCTGGCCGTGCTCCTCCCGTTTGGCAGTTTCCCAAAGATCATATTTTTCCGCTCCGGTATATTCCTCGCGGTCTTTGAACACATGGGGATGCCTCTGGATCATCTTGGTGGCCACGGTATTACAGACATCATCAAAGGTGAAGTTTCCCTTCTCCTCTTCCATTGCGGAATGGAACACGACCTGCAGAAGCAGGTCTCCCAGCTCCTCTTTGAGGTCCGCCATATCATTCCGGTCAATGGCATCGCACACCTCATAGGCTTCTTCCAGGCAGTCCTGACGAATGCTCTCGTGAGTCTGAACACTGTCCCATGGACAGCCGGTCTCTTTATCACGAAGCGCCTTCATCACGCGGCGGAGGTCATCGATATCATGGAAACGGTTGAGATCAAGTGTCTCATTCATGAATTCATTCTCCTTTATTCGGCACTCTTCAGGTGCAGATAGCGGGCGATCTTGTCTCCCTTGGGAATCAGGCTCATATCCTCCTTGGTGATGGCCCGGGTCTGAACCACGGCGATCACATACACCACGACAGCAACTGCCACGCAGAACAGCATGCAGATGAGCGTCTCCAGCCGGGATTCTCCGCGGATCACAAGACGGATCAGGTAATAGGATCCCAGTGCAAAGGCGCCCATGATCAGGCTGCTGACAAGAGGCTTCGGAACAATGCGTGCAAGACTGGGCTTGTACTCATAGTGTTTCCGGATAAAGATATGGTTCATGATGCAGATCACGGCATAGCAAAGGATCGTTCCGATGGGGGCTCCATAGATATTGATGGAAGGAATCGCCACCAGGAACCAGTCCACCGTGATCTTGATAAGACCTCCGGTAAAGAGAGACACGATGGTCAGCTTCTCATTGCCGTGTGCCTGAAGGATGGCATTCTGGACCAGAGAAAAACATACGAAAAACGATGCCAGTCCCATGATGGCAAGAAGTCTCGGACCGGAAGAATGGCTTCCGTGATACAGCGTATCCATAATGGGTGCTGCCAGAACCGCAAGACCGATGCCCATGGGCATGCAGATATCCAGTGTGATGCGCAGTGCATCCTCGGATGTCTTGCCCGCGTTTTTATAGTCTTTGACCACCATGTACGCCGCAATGGACGGAACAATGGAGATGACCAGCGGTGTCACGAATGCAGCAGGAAGATTATACAGCGTCTGCGCCTTGCTGAACACACCGAACAGGACCGCGGAGTCATGAGGGCTGAAACCGGCGGCCATCTGAAGTCGGTTGTTGATAAATTTCGTATCGATAAGGCTGATCAGGCTCATGCCGGAAGATCCGATGGTAATGGGAATTCCGATGCTCAGAAGACGTTTGAGCGTATCCGAGCTAGACATCGGCGTATCCGTACACTCTTCCCTATCCGGATCATGATAATTGCGGCGTTTATACAGATACATATAGATCAGCACCGCAAAACCGCCTGCCGTCACGCCGAAAGTGGCGCCGGAACAAGCAATTTCCACGGTCCTTCCCTGCCGCACGAAGAAAATAGCCAGTGCAAGTCCCACGATGACCTTCACGAGCACTTCAATTACCTGCCCGATGGTGGTGGGAGTCATATTCTTATGGCCCTGGCAGTAGCCGCGGTAGGCACTGACGACACAGACAAACAGGATGCCCGGTGCGATGGTATAGATACTCGCAGCCGCTTCCGGGCGATCCAGAAGGTTCGCCAGATTCTGCGGGAACAGGAACATGATGCACGCAGATATGAAGCCGATCACTAGGAATGTCCACCAGGAAACGGAGAACGTTCGTCGAACCTGCATATAATGCCCCTGTTCATGCGCTTCCGCCACCATGCGGGACATAGCCACCGGCAGGCCCGCTGTCGTCATGGTCAGAAACACATTGTAGACCGAATACGCGGAATAGAAATAAGCGTATCCGTCATCCCCAAGGATATTGCCAAGGGGGATCTTGTATATGGCACCGAGTATCTTGGTGATAATAACACCGGCAGTAAGGATTACTGCTCCGTGAAGGAAGTTTTGTTCCTTTGGTTTTGCCAATGTCTTCTACCTCCGACATATTGTTAAAATACATAAATTAATGATCTAAGCTTATTCAATTTACACTAAAAGTATGAATATTTCAATTCTTATCTCGAAATTTGTGCTATAGCGACAAAAAAGTGCTCATTGCAGAATCTGCAATGAGCACTCTTTAATTGTGAATACAAATCAGGCTTTTCTTACGCTGTCGATGTGACGGGTGAGATCGAGCATCTTGTTGGAGAAGCCCCACTCGTTGTCGTACCATGCGACGAGCTTGACGAAGTTGCCGTTCAGGGCGATACCGGCCTGTGCATCGAAGATGGAGGTGTGCGGATCGGTGCGGAAGTCGCAGGAGACGACCTGATCATCGACATACTCCAGAACACCCTTCATCGGTCCTTCGGAAGCAGCCTTGACGGCAGCGCAGATCTCTTCGTAGGTGGCGGCCTTCTCGAGACGGACGGTCAGGTCAACGACGGAGACGTCCGGAGCCGGGATACGCATGGACATGCCGGTGAGTTTGCCGTTCAGGGACGGGATTACCTTGCCGACAGCCTTGGCTGCGCCGGTGCTGGAGGGGATGATGTTGTTGTAGATGGAACGAGCGCCGCGCAGATCCTTCTTCTTCGGGAAGCCGTCCACGATGGCCTGAGTGGCGGTGGAAGCGTGCACGGTGGTCATGAGGCCCTCGATGATGCCGAAGTTGTCGTGGACAACCTTGGCCAGAGGAGCCAGGCAGTTCGTGGTGCAGGAAGCGTTGGAGACGAACTGCATATCGGGGGTGTACTTGTCAAGGTTTACGCCGCAGACGAACATCGGGGTGTCGTCCTTTGCGGGGCCGGACATGATGACGACCTTGGCGCCGGCGTCAACGTGTGCCTGAGCCTGTTCCTTGGTCAGATACACGCCAGTGCACTCCAGGACATATTCTACGCCCAGCTCGCCCCAGGGGATGAGAGAAGCGTCACGATAGGACTTGTCAGAGAGAATCTTGACGACCTTGCCGTTGACGGTGACAGTGCTGTCCTCATCATTTCCGACGACTTCGCCGTCGAAGCGGCCGTGGACGGAATCATACTTCACGCAGTAAGCGATGTGGGTAGCGGGATGACCGGGGGCGTTGATGGCAACGACCTCGATATCGTCGGACTTGATGGCGGCGCGAAAAGCCAGAGAGCCAATGCGGCCAAAACCGTTAATACCAACTTTAATACTCATGTTTGTTCCTCCATTAGTATATAATTATTTTTTTAACTATCTGCAGATTCAGTGTATCACAAAAAGCAAGATAAAACAATAAAGACCCCTTACAAAAAAAGCTCGTTGTTTTGTCTTTTTTTCACTTTTTATTGTGGATTATTACCATTAATCCGGAATATGGAAGAGTCTTTTCCCGTTTTCAGTAGTAATATCCCGGATCGTCTCGGGAGAACAGCCCTTTATCTCGGCGATCTTATCTATGATATAAGGCAGGTTTCTGGAATCATTTCTTCTTCCCCGCATGGGCACCGGAGACAGATACGGGCTGTCCGTTTCCACCAGGATACGCTCCAGCGGACAGATCTCCAGGACCGAGATGGCCTTCTTGTTGTTCTTATATGTGATCGGCCCGTCAAATCCAAGGTACCAGCCTCGGTTCAGCAGTTCCTCCGCCATCTCTGCACTGCCGCTGTAACAGTGAAAGACACCGGTTACTTCCGGATAGTTCCGGACCATGTTCAGACAGTCTCCGTGCGCTTCCCTGTCATGGATGATCACCGGTTTTCCGGTCTCCACGGCCCACTCCATCTGCATACGGAATACCATCTTCTGCAGTTCTCTCTGGGATTTGTCCCAGTAGTAGTCCAGACCGATCTCGCCGATGGCAACACATTTCTGGTGTCCCAGCAGCATGAACAGCTGTTCCAGCTCATCCAGAGAACTGTCCCCTACTTCCTCCGGGTGAAGACCGACTGCAGTATATACAAAATCATATTTCTCGCTGAGTTTCAGAGAGTTGAGACTGGACTGGAAATCGCAGCCGGGGTCCAGGACCAGAGACACGTCGTGGTTCTTCAGATCCTGAAATATCACGTCAAGGTCATCCTTGAAGCTTTCATCGTCATAATGAGCATGTGTATCAAAAATCATGGAACTTCCTCTTCCGTCACGATATAATAAGATAACAACTGTCAGGAGCAAATCTATGAACTATCATCCGATATATGATGAAATACTGGAGTCGCTGGACCACGATCTTGAGATCCGGGAAATCCGCATCGGAGCCTCCTGGGTCGCCACGGTGCTGGAAGACGGCAGCTGCGGGATCGCCGCAAAACTGTACGAACGCCCCACCGCGTCGTTAGAGGATCTCCTCGGCAAAAAGCGCAAAGCACATCTTCTCGGCAAGGAACTTGTGCGGGATGATCCGTTTCTTGCCGTGCTGTCTCTATCGGCCGTAAATGCATGTCTGAATACCACAGGGCGTGTTTCGGATTTCCATGCTGCAGCCGACCAGGATACCTGCTGTATGCGGGGATTTGATGTTGCCGGGAAAAAGGTTGCCGTCATCGGCCACATGAGCCGGACGCGTGATCAGATCCTCAAGGAATTACACCCGGAACAGGTCTATATGTTTGATATGGACCCGGCACGGGGAGATCTTCCGGTGGAAAAAGAGCCGGAACTGCTTCCCGAATGTGCGGCTGTGGTCATCACCGGTACCACGCTGATCAATCACACGATCGGAGAAATCCTTCAGTGGTCCGGAGATGCCGTTCATATCTTTACCGGTCCCTCGGTCCCCTTCCTTCCCGATTTCACCAGCGTCGATCAGATCCACGGGATGGTATTAACGAAAACGGATGAGTTCCTTGCGTGGAACCGGTCTCATGCCGGGTCACCACTGCCCTATTCTCAGACATTTCTTTTAAAAACACCGTTTACAGATGAATAAAACCTCCGTCACAGGTCAGGACCTGTCCTGTGACAAACGCAGCACCATCGGATGCCAGATATGAAACTGCAGCGGCGATATCTTCCGGCCGACCCAGTCGTCCAAGAGGCGTATCGTCTGCCAGTTCCTTCAGCGTCTCATCTCCCAGGACTTTCACCATGTCCGTATCGATGACGCCCGGTGCCACGCAGTTGACTCGGATCCCGGACAATGCCAGTTCTGCAGCCATGGATTTAGTCAGGCCGATCACCGCATGTTTGGATGACGCATAAACCGATTCACAGCTTGCTCCGTGCATTCCCCAGATGGAGGAAGTGTTGATGATGCATCCGCTCTTGCGGTGAAGCATATCCGGAAGTACTGCCTGGACGGTGTGAAGGATCCCTTTCACATTCACCGCAAAGATACGGTCCCACAGTTCATCCCGGATATCCTGGATCTGACACTGCTCGGCGATCCCCGCGTTGTTAACAAGCACGTCCACCGGTCCGAACTTTGCCCGAACTGCTTCCACCATGGCATCCACTTCACTTTTCACGGAGACATCCGCCCGGTATGCCATTGCGCGGAAGCCCTCCGCATTCAGCTTTGCGGAAAGTTCCTCTGCAAGGTCCATCCGTTCCACACAGTTGATGCAGACAGAAAAACCGTCCCGGGCAAGACGCTCCGCCTCTGCCCGGCCGATTCCTCTGGATGCACCGGTTATTATCGCTGTTTTCATATCTCGCAAAAACCTTTCAATCAAAAAGCCGACGAACGCAGAACACACTTCGTTCCTCGGCTTTTATTCATTACATTCCGGGATCTTCACCCTTGGATCGGATAAAATCTGCAATGACCTCTTTGGTATAATCCGAAAGCTCAACAGATTTCATGGATTTTACCTTTTCACCATCCACAACTTCCAGAATATCAATATAAACTTTGGAGATGCTCCAGAAATGGTATTTTACGGTCTCTGTGCCCCGTACAGCCGCGATCACCAGCGGACAGCCTGCCTTCTGGGCGATCTTAAAGGAGCCCGCATGGAATTCTCCCATCTGCTGGGATTTGCTTCGGGTTCCTTCCGGATAGATGCCAATGGAAACGATATCATTTTTGATATAGCTGGTCGCCTGCTGAATGGTCTTGATGGCATTCCGGGCATTCTCACGGTCGATGGACATGAAGCACCATTCATGGATCATCTTCCCTATGGCCGGGATCTTCAAGTTGCTGATTTTGGAGATGAATGCAATATTATAGTCGCGCAGCTTATCCATGACCACGATGGGGTCAAGATTGGATCGATGGTTGGATACGAACAAAAACCTTTTGTCCGTAGGTATTTTCTCCCGTCCGGTGGTAATCACACGGATTCCGGAAATGTACAGAACAAATGCTGCAAATTCCTGGCAGATGAACACTCCAAAGGGACTGGGACGTTCCTTCACCTCGTCAACGTTGATATGCAATGTGCTGAGATAAGCAATGAGCAGAAAAAGGAACAGTGCTACCGCGAAAAAGACGAACAGCAGCACGATAGGCACCCAGAACCAGTACCAGTGTGCCAGCAGATGCTGCGAGATCGTTATCCAGCAGGTGCAGCAAATGCTGAAAACTGCGAATGCAATGACAAAGACCAACGTCACAACCTTCTTTTCTGTCTATTTTCTCATATTATATTACATCCCTGATAAAACAAGCAAGAATTATCCATTCCGCAACATCAGAATATCCACCAGACAATGCTTTTCGGTCCCAGCCGAAGTGTTCCGTCAAACACCTGTGCAGCGGAAGACCCGGCCTGCCGCCAGTTCCCATCCGGCAGATCAAACCGAAACTCCCAGGGCTCATCCGCTATATTTACCGCTGTCAGCACTGTGGATCCATCCGTTTCCCGCTGGAACACGTACTGCTGATTTGTCAGCAGAATCTCTCGGAAGGTACCGGTCATCAGCGCAGGTGTACAGCTGCGGAGACAAATCATCTCCTTCACCTGTCCATTCAGATCATTGTATACCGGCGAGGAGACTTCCGGTCTCAGGTCACGGTCTGACTGTCCCGGTCTTTTCCGTCCCTCGATCCCCCATTCCGAGCCGTAATAGATGCAGGGAATCCCGGGAAGGGCCAGCTGCAGTCCAAAGGCCACAGCGAGAAGGTCCGGATCCGTAAGCTTGCTTGCGATACGATCCACATCATGATTGTCGAGAAAGGACCACAATGCCCTGCCCCGATACATTTCAAACAGATTTCTCTTCAGTGTATGGGCGATCTCGAACATGTTCCTGGAATTAAAACCGGACCAGATACTTTTGTAAAGAGGATAATCCGTAATGGAATCCAGTTTCCCTTCGGTAAACAGATGTCCCTGATTATCCGAGAGCGTCTCACCCAACAGGAAAAAGTCTTCTCTGCGGGAAGAAACATAGTCACGGATCATAGCCATGAACCAGTCCGGCAGCAGATAGGCTACATCCAGCCGGATTCCGTCAATTTGAAATTCTTCCATCCAGAATCCGATACTGTCCAGCAGATAGTTCTGAACTTCCGGATTGTGAAGATTAAGCTTTACCAGTTCATAATGGCCTTCCCAGCCCTCATACCAGAATCCGTCATCATAGGGAGAATTTCCGCTGAAATCCACGCGGAACCAGTCCTTATACCGGCTACCGGAGCCGTTTCGAATCAGGTCCTGAAATGCAAAGAAACCCCGTCCGACATGGTGAAACACGCCGTCCAGAACGACCCGGATCCCATGCCCGTGCGCCGTATCCACCAGATCCCGGAACTCTTCATTCGTTCCCAGACGCTCATCGATCCGACGGTAATCTCTCGTATCGTATCCGTGAGTATCACTGGAAAAGACGGGATTTAAATAAACCCCGCCTATCCCGTATGCTGACAGATACCGATCCATATATTCTGTGATTCGATCCAGCCGATGTTCCTGTACCCCGCTGTTTGTTTCCGGAGCACCGCAGAAATTCAGCGGATAGATCTGGTAAAAAACACAGTGATGAAACCACATGCCCTTTCTTATCCTTCCGCGGCGTCTGCATCGATGACATTGAACTCAAAAACGCAATTCTCACCGGCATTTTCCTGATCATCCTGCCAGGTAATGGTGTAATCATCCTGCACGAAGATCGCACCGGTGCCGTTTTCATACTCCACGGATTCGGTCATGGTTCCGGATTCATCGTAAGTACGAATGGCTTTCCTGCAGTTGGAATAACGGATGGAATGTGTTTCCTCATCCCATGTGCCGGAGAACTCCCAGACAGCCTGTTCGAATGCACTGCCTGCCCAGCTGATGACAACGCTTCCGCCATCGTTTCCTTCACACTGAATATCCATGATGGCTCTCTGGCTGGCACGGTCCATATAGCTTCCGATGATATTCATGACCGGATTCTGTCCGTCTTCCTCATTTGCCGCTGCGCTCGGAACAGAAGATACCGGCTCGGAAGCGGATTCCTTTCCGCATCCGGCAAAGCACACCAGCAGCATGGCAACGACAAGAATCAGGACGATACCCTTGATTTTCATATTCCCATCTTCCTTTACACAAAAATAAAAAAAGCACGGCGGTTGATCTCTCAACACCGTGCTTTTGGTCCGAGTGACTGGACTTGAACCAGCGGCTTCATGACCCCCAGTCATGCGCGCTACCATCTGCGCTACACCCGGATAGCGTTAGATATAATAGCATAGAGAAATCATAAAATCAACAAATATTTAAAATTTTTCCAGCCATACCGGAACGGCAGGATGGCACTTCCGATTCACTCTGTAAAATGAATATGATCATTGATATGTCTGGAACAATAGCAATGATATCCGATGCACCGGGAACAGTAACGAAACTCCATGTTGGGATCGTCCACATCAGTAATTCCGCATACTTCACACTTCCTGGAATAAGGTGCGTTGTTCTGGTTCCGGTTTACCTGCTTTGCCGCTTTCTTATAGTTGATGATCTTCGGATTGTTATGTCCGGTCTTCTTTCCCAGCAGCTGATACAGCCATCCTCCGCAGAACAGCAGATAGTTCAGCACTGCAACCACGGGGAGCAGATTATACGGGAACGGTGAAACGATGATCTCATACAGGAAGAACGCAGCATCGATATACGCAAGCCATTTGATCTTCATTGGGATTATGAAGAACAGAAGGACCTGTGTTTCCGGAAACAGAGTGGCAAAGGAAAAGAACATGGAGAGATAGATATAGGATGCTGAGACCCGGATATCTGCACCTGTGATGAAATAGATCACGAACCCGTAGATCACGGTAAACAGGATGCCGGAAAAGAAGAACAGCGTGAACTTTGTCTTTCCCCAGTACTGTTCCAGTGTACTTCCGATGAAATAGTAAAAATAAAACATGATCAGTGCCAGGATCCCTCCGCTGGTGGGAATAAAGGCGAAGGTGATCAGCCTCCAGATCTGACCTTTCAGGATCATTGCCGGCGAGAACTGGAGCGCACTGACGAGAAGGTTCGTTGTGTCCATCATGGAAAACAGCCAGATGATGACATTTCCGATGACAACATACAGCATCAGGTTCGTAATACCGAACCGCGGATGCTTGTAACAGAACATTTCAATTTTACGAGAAATCCAATTCATTCTAATCCCTCAGTTGCGAGTTTTTTGATGATTTTATTATACATTGAGTTTCTGGAAAAAGCATCAACACTTTTTTAATGTTTCCGGTCTTCATCATTTTTAAAGAAACCATCCCATAGATTTACATTTTTTTCTTTCAGTTTTACGGCCATTATGATAATATGAATCTATCTATGTTTATTTATATTGTAAACTGGAATCTGAGCAACACAGAAGGACCGACGTAAATGAATCAGCAGGATGAATACAGAAATGAATTGATTGAGGGACGCAATGCGGTCATTGAAGCGATCCGCGCAGGACGTGCCATCGACAAGATCTACTGTGCCAAGGGCGACACGGACAATACGCTGGGGTTTATCGCTTCCACCGCAAGAAAAGCCGGCATCGTCGTCGTCAACTGCGACAAGCGGAAGCTGGATTTCATGAGCGTGACCAAAGCGCATCAGGGTGTGATTGCCGTGTGTTCCGTGAAGAGCTACTGTTCCCTGGAGGACATCCTGAATCTTGCGAAGGAACGAAACGAAGATCCGTTCGTCATCATCTGTGACGAGATCAGCGATCCCCACAACATGGGTGCGATCATCCGTACGGCGGAATGTGCCGGAGCCCATGGCGTTATCATCCCCAAGCGCAGAAGCGCCGGCGCCACAACAATCGTGGACAAGTCCTCTGCTGGTGCCGCAGAGCATATGCTCATAGCCCGTGTTCCCAACATCACTTCCGCCATCAAAGAACTGAAAGACCGCGGTCTCTGGATCTACGGTGCGGCTCCCGGCGGCAGCAGCAACATGTGGCAGACCGATCTCACCGGACCCATGGCTCTGGTGGTCGGTTCCGAGGGAGACGGCATCGGCAGACTGGTGCGGGACAATTGTGATTTCATCGTCGAGATCCCCATGTTCGGTCAGATCGACTCGCTGAACGCTTCCGTTGCGGCATCGATCCTGATGTATGAGGTTGTCAGACAGAAAAACGATAAGAACAAATAGGATTGACATGGATCATTATGATTTTGAAAGTTCAATAACGGATGCAGATTTTGATTTCACTCTGGATGATATTCTGAATGAATTTCACTCCGGAGGGACATCTTCTGCATTGGATGAGGCACAGCCGGTCGCTGTGTCAGATACTCATGCGGATTTTTCCCAGCAGAATAATAATCCGGTCTACGGACCGGGTATCGAGGGGGCTTCTACCATTAATACGAATGAATTTGAGGATTCCGTCATAAACGAATCGGATTTGACCACCGCGGATGTTTCCGGTGCACCGGAAACGGAGGCCTATGAAGGGTCCAATCCCTATGATTATCAGAGTGTATACTCCTTTGTGTCCCGGGATGATCCCGATCTGGATCAGATTATCAGCGAGCTGAATGGCAATGCCCCCACATTGGACGAAGCTGACTATGAAGAACCTGCAGAGGAAGAATCCGTTCCCGCAGAGGAATACGCTTCAGAGGAACATGAAACAGAACCGGCTCCGCAGGAAGAATATGAGGAAGAGCGCCGATTCATGTCCTTCCAGGAAGGATGGGAGAATCTGAAGGATTCCATCCGCATTTCCGCCGGCGGTGTCCCCACCGGATTCGCCGCCCTGCTGCGTCGTCGTTTCCGTTCAAACGAGGAAGAATACGACGAGTCTCAGAATGTATCCGGCGAAACGGATGAGAATCAGGAATACGGGGAACCGTCAGAAGCTTCCGGTGATTACTACGCTTCCCTGTTTGAAGGATCGGATGATGATCTGGATGACGAGGAAGAGGAACTGGAACCCACCATGGCATATCCCATTATCAAAGAACCGGTGGAAGCGGCTCCCGCTCCGAAATCCACGGAAGAGGCTGCTGAACCGGAGATGGAAGATGCAGCCGAAGAGTCCTTTACGCCGGACATCCATTCCGTGGAGGAAGCGGAAGAGGCCTATGCCAGTGATGTGACGCCGGAAGATGAATTTGAAGAGGATCCGGAAGATGCCGGTTCCATGTTCGCCTACTACTGGCATAAGATCCGCAACTTCTTTGTTGCCTTTTTCGGCACCATCGTTGCCGTATTTCAAGGCAGGTTCCAGGGGTCTGAGGACAGCAGCAAAAAGCCGTCCCGCTTCGTTCAGTTCCTCGCCACCCTGTCTTTGAAGATCCAGCAGCATCAGACCAACGCCAAATCCGCACCCGCCAGAGATGCGGAAGAACTGGGACCGGAACTGACAGCGGACAAAGCATCCCGCTACTACGGTTCTCAGATCAAGTTTACCAAGCTGCGCCTTCGTATCGCTGCAGTGCTCTGCCTGCTTCTGGCGTATATATCCTTCGGTCTGCCTGTCCCCGGACGGCTTCACAACTCCGTCGTTCTGACAAGCGCCTGTCTGGCCCTGGAGATCTCCGTTGTCATGTGCTGCCTGGACATCTTCACAGCCGGCATCATGGATCTGATCCGCAAACGGCCCAATGCCAACACCCTGATCAGTCTGTCCTGCATTCTCAGTGCCATTGACGCCATTGTGATCTCCATGTCCGGAAAGACCGGCATGGGACTTCCCTACTGCGGGATCTCCGCCATTGCCATCACCTGTGCACTGTGGGGCTCTCTGCTCTACTGCCGCGGAAATCGGATTACGCTGCGTACGCTGGCACTGTCCAAAGATCCTTATGTGATCACCGCAGAGACCGACATCGGCGGATATCCGGATATCACGCTGCTTAAGACCAAGACTTCTACGGAAAGCTTTGTGCGCCGTACGGAAGAGATGGCACTGGACGATGAGGCATTCACTCTCATTGCCCCATGGCTCATCGGTGCCGGTCTGGTCCTGACGCTCCTTGCCGCTGCAATCAGCAGAAACTGGCGCGGGTTTATGCACATCTGGTCCGCCATCATGGTGCCTACGGCTCCCTTTATTGCTCTGCTCGCCTATCCGCTTCCGTTCCTCTACACGGCACGAAGCCTTTTCCATAACGGGAATGCCATCGCCGGCTGGTCCGGACTTGTGGACATCGGAGAGAGCAAACATATCATCGTTACCGATCATGATGTGTTCCCCAAGAACACCATCTCCATCGACAGCATCCGTATCCTGGAGGGTGTCGATCCGCAGAAGATCATTACCTATACCGGCAGTGTGATCATCGCTTCCGGCTCGGCTCTTTCTCCTGCGTTCTCGGAACTGATGAACAAGAATTCCTGTGTCATCGAACAGGTGTATGATTTCAAATGCCATGAAGGAGGCGGCCTGACCGCCATGATCAGCGGTGATGAAGTCCTGGTCGGCAATTCCGGATTCATGCATCTCATGGGGATCCACATTCCCCAGAAACTGGCTTCCAAGAGCAGTGTATTCGTAGCCGTCAATGGCGTGATTTCTGCCATTTATGCCATCAAATACACCCCTGTCGTCTCGGTTCAGAAGGCCCTGATCACCCTGCTCCGTTCCAAACGGACATCCATTTTCGCCATCAAGGACTTCAATATTACACCTGAGATGATCCGCAAGAAGTTCCGGATGCCCTCCGATCGGTTTGACTTCCCCAGCTTTGCCGACCGGTACGCCATTGCAGGCGCCAAGAGAGGCAAAGATTCCAAGATCGCTGCCGTGGTCGCCAGAAGCGGACTTGCTTCCATGGTACAGTTGCAGGATGAGGGGCACCGTCTTTACAATACGGTTCGTCTTTCCGTACTGCTCAGTCTGCTGTGTGTAGGAATCGGCATGATCATGGTATTCCTGATGTGCCTGTCTTCCGCAATGGAATCGATTTCCGCATCCACTCTACTGATGTATATGCTGATCTGGCTGGTGATCGAACTGCTGATCGTGATTCTTCAGAACCGCTGAAAAACGGCTCCGGAATCAAGGCAGACGGCCACTAACAAAATATTGATTCCACTACTTGCTTAGTGTATAATTAATAAGGTTTTGGACCTTTTAAATTATAAAATAATTTAGAAACAAAAATATAGGAGATGAAAACCGGACATGAGCATTGAAACCAAAAAAATCAGAAACGTCGCCTTGCTGGGACACGGCAACAGCGGCAAAACCAGCCTTGCTGAGAGCATGCTGTATGTCACCGGTGCAACTGACCGTCTTGGAAAGATCAATGACGGCAACACCGTATGTGACTATGATGCAGAAGAGATCAAAAGACAGATCACCATTTCTGCTTCTCTTGCTCCCGTAAGCTTCAACAATTATAAAATTAATGTCCTGGACTGCCCCGGCTACCAGGATTTCGTGGGTGAAGTAATCTGCTCCATCCGTGCAGTCGAAACAGGCATCATCCTGTGCAGCGCCAAAGACGGTCTGTCCGTTGGTGCAGAACGCAGCTGGAAATATCTGAAAGCCGCAAACAAGCCGGTTATGTTCTACGTTTCCAAGCTGGATGAAGAGCACGGTGACTTCTATGCCGTTCTCGATTCCCTAAAGGCAAAATACGGCAGCGTTATCTGCCCGGTCGTTGCTCCGATGTCCGACGGTACCGGCGTTATCGATCTCGTTCATAACGCAGCTTACACCACTTCCGGCAACAAGACTTCCAAGGTTGCTGTTCCCGATGCTGACGCTTCCAAAGCAGAAGATCTTCGTGCAGAACTGATGGAAGCCGCTGCAGGTGCAACCGAAGAGCTGATGGAAAAATTCTTCGACACCATGGAACTGTCCGAAGAAGATATCATCACCGGAATCAAGGCCGGCATTAAAGACGGCTCCGTTGTTCCCGTTGTCTGCGGATGCGCTACTGCCAACATCGGCACCGAAGTCCTACTTCAGTCCATTATCGACTATGTCCCCGCACCCGATGAAGTCGAGGGTATTGATCCCAACGGCTCCACCGTCGGTTTTGTTTTCAAGACTCTGTCCGATCAGTTTGGCAAATACAACTTCGTAAAGATCATGTCCGGCAACATCACTTCCGACATGTCTCTGCACAACTCCAGATCCAATTCCACCGATAAGCTCGGCAGACTGTATGTCATGACCGGCAAAAAGAATGCCGAAGTCAAAGACGCTTCCTGCGGTGACATCGTTGCCGTCGGCAAGATGGACTGGAAGACCGGCGATACCGTTTCCGATCCGAAGAATGAAGTGGAACTTCCCGCTCTGGATCTTCCCGCTCCCTTCTACTCCATGGCTATCACGCCGAAGACCAAGGGACAGGACGACAAAGTCGCCAGCGGCCTGAACAAGCTCAACGAGGAAGACTGCTCCTTCACGCTCGTCAACAACGCCGAGACCAAGCAGATGGTCCTCTCCGGATGCGGTGATATGCAGCTGGATGTTCTGATCTCCAAGCTGAAGAGCCGTTTCGGTGTGGATGCAGAACTGAAACCGGCACGTGTTGCCTACCGTGAAAAGATCAAATCCAAGGTCGAAGCACACGGCCGCCACAAGAAACAGACCGGCGGTTCCGGCCAGTTCGGTGATGTGTGGATCCGCTTCGAGCCGCAGGATGAATCCGATGAGATGGTATTCGCTGAGGAAGTGTTCGGCGGAAGCGTTCCCAAGAACTTCTTCCCGGCCGTTGAAAAAGGTCTGCGCGATGCAGTCAACAAGGGCGTTCTCGCCGGTTATCCTCTGGTTGGTCTGAAAGCTACCCTGTATGACGGTTCCTACCACCCCGTTGACTCCAACGAAATGGCATTCAAGACCGCTGCTCAGCTGGCATATAAAGAGGGCATCCCCAATGCCAAGCCGACCATCCTTGAGCCCATCGGCACTCTGAAGGTCACCATTCCCGATGCCAACCTCGGTGATATCATGTCCGATATCTCCTCCAAACGCAGAGGAACCGTTCTTGGCATGAACGCAGAAGACGGCATGCAGATCGTGGAAGCTGAAGTTCCCATGGCTGAGATGTCTTCCTACACCATCGACCTTCGTTCCATGACTCAGGGCCGCGGCTCCTTCACGCTGGAGTTCACCCGCTATGAAGAAGCTCCCGGCAACGTTCAGCAGAAGGTTATTGAAGAAGCCAAGAAACTGGAAGAGGAAGAGTAATAATAATCAGGGCGGACTTCCGTCCGCCCCGCTGTATTTCGGTGATCGTATATGAATAAGAAAAGAAAACAATTTAATCTGATCTGGGCTGTTCTGATCTGGCTTTGTGTCATTGCCACCATGGTCGGCATCATCTTCGCGGCCATAACCAAGGATTATACGTATCAGAACAACAACCCGAAAGTTCAGACTTCTTCCGAAGCACCGACCTATTATTATACCGAAACAACGAACTGATCCGTTAACGAAGGCCTGTCTCAGCTGAGACAGGCCTTTTCTTTATCCCATGATAATCTCTTTAATAAACGGACCGGGTGTTACCGGAGTTTCGGAAAACTGATAGCAGGCCAGAAGTTCCTCTTCTGCTCTGGCCGCATCCTTTTCGTTTCTGGCATGGATCACAGCCAGTTCCTCTCCCTTCTTCACCGGATCCCCAACTTTTTTCTTCAGTTCGATGCCCACGGAAAGATCGATAACATCCTCTTTTGTCTCCCGGCCTCCGCCAAGATGCATGGATACCAGTCCGATCTGATCGGCAGTCATATGAGCGATATATCCGTTTTCTCTGCAGATAACCGTTCTCTGTACTGCCGCCAGGGGAAGCCGTTCCGGATGATAGACATCTTCCCTGTTACCGCCCTGCGCTTCCACAAGATCGGCAAGCTTATCCAGGGCGCTTCCATCCGCGATATGAGATGCCAGCATCTCTTTTGCCTGTTCGGGAGAATCCGCGATCCCGCTCAGCTGCAGGACGCAGGCGCCGAGTTCCAGGCACAACTGCCGGACATGTCCCGCCTCTTCTCCCTGCAGGACCCGGATCGCTTCTTTTACTTCCAGGGCATTTCCTACCATATATCCCAGAGGTTCATCCATGTCCGTCAGGACCGCTGCCGTCTTCTTGCCGGCCAGAGTTCCCACATGGACCATCTCCGTAGCCAGTATTCTGGCATCTTCCAGTGTTTTCATAAACGCACCGGATCCGGTCTTCACATCCAGCACGATGATATCCGCGCCCGCGGCCAGCTTCTTGGACATGATGGAACTGACGATCAGCGGGATACTGGGGACGGTCCCCGTCACATCCCGCAGGGCATACAGTTTTTTGTCTGCCGGATCGATATCCTTGGTCTGTCCTGTGATGGCAAGTCCGATCTCCGCTACATTATCCCGGAACTTTTCTTCGGAGATGGAAGTGGAGTACCCCTGGAAGCTCTCCAGTTTGTCCAGCGTGCCTCCGGTGTGCCCCAGGCCGCGTCCGGACATCTTTGCCATCTTGATGCCGCAGGAAGCAAGCATCGGGCACAGGATCAGCGAGGTCTTGTCTCCTACGCCGCCGGTGGAATGTTTATCTGCTTTGATCCCCTCGAGACCGCTCAGATCGATCACATCTCCCGAGTTTGTCATGGCAGTGGTGAGAAACAGTGTCTCTTCCCTGGTCATACCGTTCAGCAGAATGGCCATGCACATGGCACTCATCTGATAATCCGGGATGCCGCCGCCGGTATACTCCCGAATCATGTATTCGATTTCTTCCCTGGTCAGTTCCAGACGATCTCTTTTTTTCGCGATCAGATCCGTCATTACCATGATCCATCCACTCCTTTGCAAAAGCCACGCCGGAGATTCATCCGGCGTGGCAGTTTAATACCTATTGGATTTAAGAAACGGTACAGACACCGCGCACCATGAATACAGTCTCCGTGGAGGACTTGATGGAAGCCCCATCCGCCAGTGCGATAAACAGATGATTCGCCGCCAGCGTATCCCCTTTGCCCAGCGTCTTTCCGTCCGTAACATCACAGATGCTCCTGTCTTTGGACGCCGTCGCATTGCCGGAAACAAACACAAATTCCGAATCGGAACCAAAGGTGACCTTCTGTTCCTTCTCGATCTTTACCGACTTGTAGGAACCGTTATTATTATTGACCGCAGCAGCGAAGCTTTTCTGCAGCTCATCCGCCTTTACATCCAGCTGATTGGAAAACTCTTTTTCCAGTTCCGGCTGAACCGTATTGTTCAGATAGCTCAGAGAAACCAGCGGATCGGAATTGATCCGGACCAGATGAAACACCAGTGCCGCGACCAGAATGACCGCCGCAACGATGATCGCCAGGATCTGGGTCTGCTTTTTCTTCATATTCATAGTGACTGTTCCTTTAATTAGTATTTCGTCTTGGTATAGATAAACTCACGAGGCACTCGCTGGCTGACTGCGCAGACAAGTTCGTATGTGATCGTATCTAGAATATCACACAATGGTGTGATATCGCAATTCTCTCCGAATATTTCAACAACACTGCCTTCTTTGACGCTGTCTTTTCCAGTAAGATCGATCATGCACATATCCATGCAGATGCGTCCACGCTGCGGAGCAAGACCCTCTTCCGTCAGGAAGGATGCCTTATTGGAAAGAGCACGGAACAGACCGTCTGCATATCCGATACCCAGAACACCGATACGGGTGGGTTTCTCCACCTTATAGAGACGTCCGTAACTGATGGTGGTTCCCGGTTCATACTCTTTCACGGTCAGCACTCTCGTCTTCAGGGACATGACCGGTTTCAGTCCGTATTTGCCGTCGTCACCGTAACCGTACAGAGAGATGCCGGGACGTACCATGTCCAGTGCATATTCAGGATCCAGATAATTCACGGAAGCGCCGGTATTGGCGCAGTGACGGATCTCAAAATGAACGCCTGCTTCTTCGCAGGTCTTGATCACATTCAGAAACAGATCATGCTGCGCTTCGGTATAGGCAACGCTGGACTCCACTCCGGGATCATCGGAAACGGCAAAGTGTGTAAAGATGCCTTCCACATCCAGACACTCCAGTTTGCAGGAGCGGATGATGGCCTGTGTTCCGGATTCAAACAGATCCCCGGCACACTGGAATCCGAGCCGGGACATTCCGGTATCCACCTTGATATGGACCTTAAGTTTCTTTCCGACTTTCTTTGCCTGTTCATTGAACGCGATTGCGGTCTCCTCATTTGTAACCGCCTGCGTGATGTTGTTGGCGATCAGTTCCGGAACGTACTGCGGGGAAGTATGTCCAAGAATCAGGATGGGAAGCAGGATACCGTCACGGCGAAGTGCAACAGCCTCATCCAGACACGCCACTGCCAGATAATCCGCACCGGCTTTTTCCAGCGTATGTGCAACAGCATTGGCTCCATGTCCGTATGCGTTGGCTTTCACGACTCCAAGATACCTGCAGCCCTCCGGCAAACGGTCTTTGATAGCTCGGTAATTATGAACGATATTATCAAGATTGATTTCTGCCCAGGTTCTTTTTTGAATATCACTCATTGTTTTTTCCTTCTCTCTTGTTATTGAGTATTTGTTTTATTACCAATGGAACTTTGGAAATGATGTCCGTCGGCAGCATGCTGTACTCGCTCAGCTCCTCTGCCGCAAGATCCCCTGCGGTTCCATGAATAAACACTCCGTTGATGACTGCCTGCTCCAGTGAAAACTGAGCGGCAAATCCCCCGATCAGTCCGGCCAGAACGTCACCGCTTCCGCCGGTTGCCATTCCCGGGTTGCCCTTTCTGGACAGATACACTCTCCCGTCCGGAAATGCGATCACAGTATCCGGTCCCTTCAGCACGGTGATCAGCCCGGTTCCGTCAGCAAAGTTCTTCGCATCCTTTGCCGGATCTGTGATCCCGTTGGAGCGGGATATGCGCATGAATTCACCGTGATGCGGCGTGACGACGATCTCCCTGCTGGCAAAATCCCCGGATGAACGATCCATGCGAGAAAAGGCATAGAGTCCGTCCGCATCCAGAATAATCTTTCCCGGAAAGGTCTTCAGAAGATCCTCCACCAGTTCCTGACAGGAATCGCTCCGTCCCAGTCCGGGTCCCAGGATCAGTACATCACAGATCTCCGCTTTTTTCCGGATCCTCTCCACCGCTCCAGATGCAAATCCTCCGTTTTCCGGATCCGAGGGAAACGGCAGGACCATGGACTCGGTCATAGAAGAAGCCACGGGAGCATAGATGGAATCCGGAACAGCCACATAGACCAGACCGGAACCGGCACGTAGGCACGCGGAAGCAGCCATTTTCACCGCTCCGGCATAGCCCACGCATCCTCCGACGATCAGGACCCTGCCGTAATCCGTCTTATGCGTATCCGATCTGCGCACAGGAAGATGGATATCCTGTTCTTCGATTGTATGAATGACAGATTCCATCGTTTTCACCCGTTAAAATCCGTAAAATAACGGTATTTCTTTCCACTAAATTATATTCTCACCTTATCCAATAGTCAACAAAACCATCCCCCTGTTTCGGCAATATAATGATGGAAAAATCCTGTAAAAAAATATCATTTCCCCCTGTGTTTTTTACATTTAAATGTTGCGAATCCCAATTGAACGTGTTATAAAGTATATATTGCGTTGATTGGGAAAATGATGAACCTCTCATCTGCTCAGAGAATGAAAGACTTGGCTGTGATCTTTCTGCATGATGATTCATCTGTTCGCCCAGGAGCTCCGGCTAATCCCCGGCGGGTCGACCGTTATCCGAATGAAAGTGTAACCGTAAGGTTAAAACCGGGTGGTACCGCGATTTGTTTCGTCCCAGTATTTGGGGCGATTATTTTTTTGTGATTTATTATTGATAATACAGGAAGGAATCGAAATGAAAGAGCAGTTAAAAAACCTGCAGGAAACTGCAACCAAGATCATTTGCTCCGCCTCCAGCATCGATGAACTGGAAGCGCTGCGGATCCAGTATTTGGGCAAGAAGGGTGAACTGACCGCGATCCTGAAGCAGATGGGAAAACTGTCTGCCGAGGAACGTCCGCAGATGGGCCAGCTTGCCAACCAGCTCCGCTCCTCTCTGGAGAAGCTTCTGGAAGAGAAGAATGAAGAACTCTCCAAGGCACTTCTGGAGATGAAGCTGCAGGAGGAATCCGTGGACGTGACCATCCCCGGCAAAAAAGTTGCCATCGGCCACAAGCACCCCATGTACAACGTACTTGACCAGATCAAAGACATCTTTATAGGGATGGGCTTTGATATCCTGGACGATCAGGAGATCGAATTCTCCGATTATAACTTTACCAAGCTGAACACCCCCGACGGTCATCCCGCCCGGGAATGGTCCGATACCTTCTATCTGACGGAAGACAGCAGCATCCTTCTCCGCACACAGACTTCCAACATGCAGATCCGTGCCATGGAAGAAAAGGAACTGCCAATCCGTATCCTGGCCCCCGGCCGTGTGTACCGCAAGGATGAAGTGGATGCCACGCACTCCCCCATGTTCCATCAGATTGAAGGCATGGTCATCGACAAGGGCGTGACCATGGGCGATCTTAAAGCGACACTGAACCTCGTCGTGCAGCAGATCTACGGAGAAGGAACGGTCACCCGCTTCCGTCCCCACCACTTCCCCTTCACGGAACCTTCCTGTGAGATGGATATCCAGTGCCACAAGTGCGGCGGCAAAGGCTGCCCCACCTGCAAGGGCGAAGGCTGGATCGAGATCCTCGGTGCCGGTATGGTCCATCCCGAAGTACTGAAAAACGGCGGTATCGACCCCGACGTGTATTCCGGCTGGGCATTCGGCATGGGCCTTGAGCGTTTGGCTCTGGGCGAATACAAGATCAACGACCTGCGTCTCATTTTTGAAAATGATGTACGCTTCCTCGAACAATTCTAAGAAAGGAGCCGGACAGTAATGATACTCTCTAGAAACTGGTTAAATGAATATGTAGACGTATCCGATATCTCGGATCGTGATTTTGCGGAAGGCATGACGATCTCCGGTTCCAAAGTGGAAATCACCGAAGACCTGGGTGCGGAGATCACCAAAGTGGTGATCGGACGTGTCCTGACCATGGAAAAACACCCCAACTCCGACCACATGTATATCACCGCCATCGATGTGGGTGAAGAAGCTCCCGCCACCGTTGTTACGGGTGCATGGAACGTACATGTGGGCGATCTGGTGCCTGTGGCACTTCCCGGCTGCATGCTCCCCGGTGACAAAAAGATCGAACGCAGCAAACTGCGCGGCGTGGAATCCGACGGCATGCTGTGCTCTCTTGCAGAGCTCAATATCGACACTCATGATTTCCCCTACGCGGAGATCAGGCCGGCGGCTCTTCTCAACAACTATAAACCCATCGATCCGGAAAAGCCCTCCATCTCCCCGGATATCAAAGCGGGAGACAAGGTCTTCGGAAAAGTAATCTGCGCTTCCGTTCTGTCGGTCGCCAACGCAGGCATCAACTGCTGGACCGTCAATCTGGATCTCGGGTCCTCTCAGAAGGAACTTACCTGCGATTACCAGAACCTCCACAAAGGAGATCTGGTCGCTTACGACACGGCAAAAGATGCGATCCTCGGTTTGGAAGACCTCCGTGCCGAGCAGCGTGAATTTCCCAACTGCATCCCTGACGGCATCTTCATCATTCATGAAGAAGACGCCGAGGTCGGCAAGGATATCCGCCCGGTCATCGGCAAAGATGATCATGTTGTGGAATTTGAGATCACTCCCAACCGTCCGGACTGTCTCTGCATGATCGGTCTGGCAAGAGAGGCTTCCGCAACCTTCAACCGCGAACTGAAACTCCATACGCCGGAGATCAAGGCGCAGGCGGAAGGAAAGATTGACGACTATGCCTCCATCATCATCGACGAACCGGATCTGTGCAAACGCTATACCGGAAGAATGGTTCGCAATGTCAAGATCGGTCCCTCCCCCAAATGGCTGAGAGAGCGGATCCGTGCCTGCGGTATGCGTCCCATCAACAACATCGTTGATATCACGAACTATGTCATGATGGAATACGGTCAGCCCATGCACGCCTTTGATTTCTCCTGCGTGAAGGATGGCGAGATCCATATCCGACTTGCCAGAGAGGGCGAGACCGTTACGACACTGGACGGCAATGACCGTGAACTGACCACCAACATGCTCTGTATCTGCGACACCGAGAAGCCGGTAGCCGTAGCCGGTGTCATGGGCGGTGCCAACTCCGAGATCGTAGGCGATACCGCCATGGTGCTGTTTGAATCGGCAAACTTTGACGGAACTTCCGTTCGCCGTACCGCCACTGCACTGGGCATGCGCACGGATGCATCGGCACGCTACGAAAAGGGCCTGGATCCGGAAAACACCCTGAAAGGCGTACAGCGCGCCTGTGAGCTTGTCGAACTTCTCGGCTGCGGTGAAGTCATGGACGGCATCATCGATGTCTATCCCAATCCGCAGGAAGAAACGACACTGCCTCTGGAGCCGGACAAGATCAACCAGCTCCTGGGTACCGATATTGATGAAGGAACCATGCGAAAGATCCTGGAATCTCTGGATTTCAAACTGGACGGCAATACCATCCATGTTCCGTCCTGGAGAAGTGATGTCGGGCATTATTCGGACATTGCGGAAGAAGTTGCCAGATTCTATGGATACAACGAGATCCCGACCAAGTTCTCTACGGGCAATACCCGCTGCGGTCGTTATACGGACATTCAGCAGGCCCGCCGTCTGGCCGGCGCTGTCTGCCGTAATCTGGGCATGAATGAGATCATTACCTACTCCTTTATAAGCCCTTCATATTACGATAAGATCGGCCTGCCGGCAGATTCTCCTCTGCGTGACAGTATCAAGATCCTGAATCCGCTGGGTGAAGATACCTCCATCATGCGTACCACGGTTCTTCCCTCCATGCTGGAGATCCTTGCCAGAAACTACAATTACCGCAATAAAGATGTTCGTCTTTACGAGCTGGGCAGAACGTATTTCAAGCGCGAGGATGGACTTGCCAACGAGCCGGAGATTCTCTGCATGGGGACCTACGGCGATGAGATGGACTTCTTCGTCATTAAGGGCTGGGTCGAAACTCTGCTGGACAGCTTTGGAATCAGCAAAGCCAGATTCGTAAAAGACTCCGGAAACCCGTCCTACCATCCCGGACGCTGCGCCAAGGTGTATCTCGGCGAGGACTGTCTTGGCACCTTCGGTCAGATTGATCCCCGTGTCATGGCAAATTACGGCATTGACAGCGAGTTCTTCTGTGCAGAGCTGAGCTTCAAGGTGCTGTTCGATCATCAGGGTGGACTTCCCGTGTATGCTCCTCTTCCCCGTTTCCCGTCCACGACCCGTGATATTGCAGTTGTCTGCGATAAGACCATTCCGGTGGGCGATCTGAAGGAGACCATCCTGGCAGCGGGCGGAGAGTATCTGAAAGAGTGCAATCTCTTCGATGTCTACACCGGATCCCATATGGACACCGGCAAGAAATCTGTCGCTTTCTCACTGGTGATGCGTTCCGATACGCAGACCCTCACCGACAGCGAAGCGGATGAAGTTTTCCAGTCTGTCCTTCAGGCGCTGAAGGAAAAACACGGTGCGGTGATCCGCAGCTGATAGGATTTGACTTCATTCAAGCATTTCGTTATAATAATCTCAAATATGCAACCTTAAGGGGGTGACTTGGTTGGAAGATGCAACCAGAAAGTTTTCTACGATTGACAGCAAAACCGAAATGCGGGAGATCCTCAGTTCCGTATACAATTCCTTGAAGGAAAAGGGTTATAATCCAATCAATCAGCTGGTAGGTTATATTCTTTCCGAGGATCCCACTTACATTACCAATTACAACAATGCAAGAAGTCTGATC